>Ga0208320_1000010_pt1 | contig 45992 bp, 72 predicted proteins | sample EasRivMeERMZT299_FD_187531 | JGI IMG/M metagenome (GOLD analysis project Ga0208320, IMG submission 187531) | Soil microbial communities from meander-bound floodplain in the East River, Colorado, USA - East River MetaG ERMZT299 (SPAdes) (version 2) | ecosystem: Environmental > Terrestrial > Soil...
AACAATATTTGAGATTGGGTTAAAAATGGAGAATGTAAGAGTAATATTAAATAAAGAAAAACGTTGCGGTATTCTTGTTTCTTCTTGGTATCGTTGTCCTGAACTTAATATTGCTGTTGGTTCTTCAAATAGATCAGTTCATCCAAAAGGTACGGCAGTTGACTTTATCGCGCCGAAATTTGGAACTCCGAAAGAGATTGTTGCATATCTAATGCTGCAGGATCAAGAACTTCAATACGATCAGTTGATTTATGAAAAAACTTGGGTTCACATTGGTTGGGACCCCGCTGGAAAAAATCGTCTACAAGTCTTAACATTGAATCGTGATAGAACGTATTCTAAAGGACTTGTACCATGAGTGAAGCAGCAACATCGGCAGATATTGATAGACTTATCCAAGAGATTCGTGAACTTCGACACGACATTAAACCTTCTGTGTTATTAGAAGAACGACAAGCAGAACAAGGTAAAAGACTTGGAAGTTTAGAAAATAGAATGGCTGTCGATGAGACTTCAACAATTAAATTAGATAAAAAAGTTGATCAATGGATTAATCGTGGAATTGGTATTTGGTTGGCTGCTCTTGGTATTTTTACCTTAGCCAATGCACCAGCTCTACTCAAATTGGTAGCGAGGTAATTATGGCCTATGAATTAACTGCCGCATCTGCAGCTTCTGGTAATCCATATGTGATCGCAGCCGCGGCAATTATTGATACCGCACGAGCTACAGCAACTCAAACAACTAAGACATCTGGAAGGAAAGTTACTCAGCGAAGTCTTAGCGGCGAGGATTTTGCTGGAATTATTAACCAAATTGTATCTCAAGATAGCGGATTGGCTAAGGGACAATTTGGTGATATCTTTACGAAACAACTTACAAAACGTGCAGTTGGTGCATATGATACTGTAACTGCTCCGACGGTAGAAACAGTCCAACAAAATAGTAAGACTAAACGATCTTATATTTGTACTGAACTTCTCAGACAAGGACAAGTACATCCACTGATTTATGCTGCTGGTGAGGAATCTTTCAATGAGCTTCCACGACATACAAAACTTGGATACTGGGCATTTGCAGAATCCCTCGCCTTACGTATGCAACACTCTAAAGTACTTAGTATTGTTCTTGGCTATATTTTTCGTTCTAGGTATCTTTATATTCTTAGCGGACGATTTAATTTTCCTGGGGCTGTGACTGTTTATGTTGGTCAACCGATTTGTAATCTGATCGGGAGAATTAAATATGGCCGTTAGTATTGATCGTCAACCTGGAATGGATTATTCAGAGCCGTCACCGGCAATTTCTGAATCTTTTAGTGGTGGAATGATTGCTCCAATTGGGAATGCAATCCTTGATATTATTCCATCAAGAACTACTACTACGACAAATAAGTCAGCTCAGACTCAATATTCTGATAATGCTCTAAATGATTTCATTTATCAAATGCTTGCTGGTCAGGGCGGTGTATCTGCAATTGCATCAGAAGAAGCTGCATCTGGTGGATACAAATCTAGTACAAAACAATTAAAGTTTGCTGATCTTTTAGCAACGACCGCCGCAGAGATTGCTAAAGCTAAAGCACCACAAACGAGTTCAGAAACCCAGACAACAAAGAAAAAGAAATCAATTATCTGTACTGTTCTCTATGAGAATGGTTTATTGGATGAAGGATTATATTTTCGCGGGCAAAGACAGTTTTCTGCTCTGCCTGTTGAAACAATTCTTGGCTATCATATTTGGGCAAAATGGGTGGCAAAGAGAATTCCTTCGAATCTAATGATTACAAGGATTGCTCAATTTATTGCCATTCGTAGATATACTTACGTACTATTCGGTCAGTTTTCATTTACTGGCTGGATTTGTGTTAATGTCGGTGAACCAATCTGCAAGGTGATTCATGGACTTACCCGCAATCGTCGCCGCACAGCTTGAAGAAACTCTTCTTTCTGGAAAAAATGTCCAGGAAGCTGTAGCAGGTAATGAGTTTAGAGCTCAAAAACTTCTACAAGGTGTTCAGAGTATTTATGAAACTGTTGCAAAAGATCAAGCAACAGTTAAAGCTGCTGAGATTGCCGCGAAATTAAACACTCAGAGCGCTACTATTCAAGTGGTTCAAGCTATTGGTGCAGATCCTGTAAATCCATCCAATATTCTTGTTGAGTTGGCAGCAAAGAAACAGGCAGCAATTAAGCAAACAAATAAGACTTACGAAGAATTACATCGTCGTGCTGACATTGGCATTACTGATGATTTCATGGGATTCTTATCTGCACAGTTTGGCGGTGTCGCTGAAGCTCGCAGAGATTTTAGAAAGAGTCTTGGAACTTCTCAATTGATTAATTCACAAGTTGCAGAGATCAATAAAATTGTTCTTGAAGCTAGTTCAGTTTATAAAGCTGCAGAAGCTCCAATTACTGCTGCCGCCGCTGAAGCTGCAACAAGATTAGCTGCTTCTGAAGCAAATGCTAACGTCCAAAAAATTGCATTAGAATCTGTAAAGATGAGTACAGAGTCAATGTTACGTGCACAACAGTTAACTAAAGAACAATTATCTTTGCTATTTCAAGCTCAGAATGCTGAAATGGCAGTTGCACAACATAATCTTGCACTTAAGCAATTTAATTTTAGCCGGGAAAAGTTTGAGTGGGATAAAGAAGAACGTAAGATTATTAATGAAGCTCGCCTCGAAGGCAAGCAGATGGAAGAACATGTTCTGGAAAATATTAATGTTGGATATGCTGCATTAGGTTTACCTACAGTTGAGCCGCGCGAAGCTAAATTTATTATTGCCCAATTTAAGGCAGGTAAAGCAGAATTACTTGAAATGTATGATCGTGGGCGTGCAACAAAAGTTACCGGTGTTGCAATGATTGGAACTTCGGCAGCAGACTCAGTTGATGCATTAACTGCTCACCCTGAAGCACAACCTGGTGATTCTAAGATTGCAACTATTAGATTAATCAATGCTGCAAGAAATGCAGTAATGAGTAATCCTAGATACATGAATGAAAAGAATAAGAAAGTTGTTGATAAAGCTATCAATGATATGGCTGATTCATTGATGGAACAACAATATATGAATGTTACAAAGAATCCAGATAATATTTTCTATGTTGGTGATCTGAAACAATATTTAGGTTCTCCTGCTGGTGATCCCCGGCAAATTCCTCCACCTTTTGCAATTGCTATTAGTCCTATTTATACAAAATTTCTTAAACCTTTGACAGACGCAAATGCGGACATGTCTGATCCGAGAATTGTTATGCAAATGGTTATGAAAGGGTTTAAGGACAAGACATTAACTTTTGAAGAAGCTGTTGATATTTCTACTGTTTATCGTCAAGCTGTAATGATTAATCTTCAAGCTAAAGGTCTTACATCACTTGGATTGGTTCCTCCAAAAGCTGGCAGAACTCTTCAAGTTAACATGGGAACTTTTGGTGATAGGATTGATGTTACTGATCCTATTTCTGTATCTAATTGGCTTTCTAAAGAATTGGCTAAATCTGTAAATTATGATGCATTCAATAAGAAAGCTTTAGAATATGGAAGGACGCGCTAAATGGCTGAATTAGCTCGTCACATCCTTGCTGCTGATAATCATAATTATGGCAATATTGGTACGTCCTGGTTAGATCCCGCCAGTTGGGGACAAAAAGTTGGTAATGGTGGTTCACTTATTGCCACATCAATTCTCAGCGGTGCAAACAGTTTTTATAATACTGCAGTTCATGTAGCTAATTGGTTTGGTGCAGATGTCTCCCAAAACAACACTCAAAATTGGATTAGTTCTATTGATTCCGATCTTGGTACATATTATAGACAAAACACTGATGCTGCTGATTTTGGTGGTTTTATTCTGGGGTCGTTAATTCCAGGACTTGGTGGAGTTAAACTTTTTAATGCTGGACAAACTGCATTAAAAGCTGGAACACAATCTGGATTTATTGGTAAAAATCTTTCTTGGGGTACAGGACTTCTGCTTCCCAAAACAGAGCAATATGTTGCTTCTGCTGTAGATGTTATTAATCAATCCCTAAGTGCTCATAAACTTCTCAATGCTCAAACTGCTAAAGCTCTTGGATCTGGACTTTGGCAAAATGTTCTTGAGGCCGCCGCATTTGAAACTGCGGTTCAAGCAACAATGTTTAAATCACCAATCTTGGAGCCACAAGATGGATTTGATATTATTAAGAATATCGCTGTGGGTGGTATTGTCGGTGGTGCTATTGGTGGTGCTTTTAGTGCCGCTAAAACTTTTGGTACATTAAAGCAAGCAATCAAGATTGAAGATGCTGCACGATTGCCTTTTACGTCTCGGCCAAAGTTTGCTGACATTACTGATCCAGTAGAAAGGATTATTATTCTTGCTGAGGATAGTGATCTCACCGCTGTTCCAGTTATGCTTCGTCGTGCAGATGGGACAATTGTTCAGAATAATTATGCAGTAAATAAAACACTTGCTGAACAAAAAATTCAACGAAATAACAATGATATTCGCACTAATATTCATGCAATAACTCCTGAAGATAAAGAACTTGGTAATGTAGTTGCTAATACTTCACAAGGTCTTTCTCATATTCAGATGTTTTCTAATTTTGCTGGTGCTGATGAAATCACCAGAATTAACAAATTATCTCGCGGCGATAAAGCAGTTGCCAAAGCGATTATCAAAGAAGAACCAGATCCTGGATTCTCTAATCGCTACGTAAAGCTCATTGGTGAAGATGCAGGGAATACAATTGCAAATGCACCGACGCTCCGAACACTCGGTGATATCTTTGATTCAAAAGAACAAATTCTTTCTTCAATTCGTAAAGCAGATTTTTCTCTTGAAGAACCTTGGAATCCGTTGCTTAAGATTCCTTCAACAGAACCTCTTTATCTCATTGCTGAGAAAAGACACATTTGGGCACAAGATATTCTGAAGAAAATTAAACCTGGAACTCTTATTGGTGAGTTTGATATTCCAGTTTTGGAACGAGCGCTGAAAGATAACATTTGGGATCAGATTAAAGTTTCTACCACCGCCGGCAATAAAGGATTTAATTCTAAAGCAGAACTTGAACAATATATTCGCGGCACTAAGGAATATGTTGCAGGAAAATTAATGGCCTCAGAGAGTACTGAAGCTATTGGTACGATTACTAATGTTAAACGTTCGTATCTTGAAGGCACAAGAACTAATGATGTTGACGATTTGTTTGCTATGCAATCTACAAATCGTGCGTATCTTAGTACGCTAGAATCAAAAGGTTTATCTAAGAATCTTGATGAAGCAGTTGATCCAAAATATCTTCCCAAGTGGGCTAAAGTAACTTATCGTCTTGATAAACTTCAACCCGATGGCACTATAACCGATGCATTAGTTTTTTATAAACAGAAACAAAAGTTATATGAAGAAGCCGGGAGGAGAATTGGAGCACGTATCTTTGGCAATGATCTTGTTGGTTCTTTGCCTGCCATCTCTGATTCTACCTTGTTTACTGCTTCTCGTACTGGTTCTGGTCCAAGATTAGTTTCTTCAGAGAATGCTAATTATGGTTCTCTTAGTTCTATGATGGCATGGCTTGGTGGGAAGACGAAACAAGGACAAGAATTACTTCGTAAGGATACTCAAGACTTACTTGAAGGTTCATTGATGCGAATGGGTAACAAACCTGAAGCAGCTATTGAATTTGAAGGTGTTAATCAGAAAGTCCTTCGTTCAGGTAAAGATTGGATTTATTATGAAGAAGGTGGACAAGTCGGGTTAATTACAAAAGAGGCACATAAAAAGTTCGGCGGTCCGGATCTTGGTTTAGATGCTGAAGGAAAAGAAATCCTTCTTAGCAAGAAAACGATTGTTGACCTTATCAATGTGCCTGAGAATGAATTAATCTACATTAGAAACATTGAAGCTCGTGATGTGATTAAAGCACACATCTCACGAGAGGGTCAGAGGCGCGGGTATACTTCTGAAATTCGTGCAGCTCAAGGACATACAGATGCAAAAGACACTTCTGTATTTACTCCTATTCGTGCAAACATTTCAGAATATCCTCATTATGCATTTGTAACTGATCCTAAAGTTTCTGGATCTGGTCATGTTTCAATGCTTCATGCGGCTACAGAAAAAGATCTTTCTGCATTGATTGACCGTGTACCTTCAAACTATAAGGTCGTTACTAAAAAGGAATCAGAAGCATTATCTGCTGCTCGTGGGGAACATGAATATTCTCGCGGGTTGCATGAGAATTATATCTCTGCGGATTTGAATAACAAAGGTATTTACTCTAACTTTTTTGCTAAGACCGATCCGCAGAAGATTATTAATGATATTTTGCAACAACATTTACGTTCAGATGATACTTTAGCCCGTGAAACTATGAGGTTAATGTATGAACCACAATTCAATTGGCTTGAAGATCTTGGTACGGCATACTCTCAAGTTGCAACATCGAAATTCGGTTCATTTACAAAGGCTCTTGAGAAAACTCAGGACAATCCATATTTTAACTACATTAAGACTGCATTAGATATTTCTAAGATCAGTGAGTATCCTCTCCTCTATTCTGCAAATAAGTTACTCGATTCTGCTGTTTCTAAAGCAGTCTCTGGAATTAGAAATGTTTGGAACAGTGTTAAGACGCCTGCAGAATTAGATCGTGTCAATGCAGCAATGGATGAGTTTGGAATGAAGCCTGCATTCTTGCCTGCGTATGATGCAGGAATGTATGAGTTATCAAATCATGCTGCACCCCGCGGAGAATTAACAAAATTTGTGCGCGGTGCAAATGCTGTACTTGGTCGCTTTGTTTTAGGTCTTGATCCACTTAATGCACTCAACAATGCTATTGGATCAAACATTCTTAGAGGAACTGAACTCAAACATCTAACAGATGCTATTCGTAAAGGTAACTCAGCAGTCGCTGGAGAGTTAGCAGGTTTAGCAAAAGTTATTGTTCCAGGTACTGTAGATGACATTCTTGCGCCAACTAAACTTGTAAACCAAGCTATTAGAAACTTCTTTAAAGATCAAGATAATGCGCTCATTACTAAGTACAAAAATGCGGGCTATATCAAAGACCGTCTTGAGCAATTCAAACTTATCCTCGACGACTTCACACTCAAAGGAACAGAAACAGTTACAGATCTTAATGGACGAATGTCGAAAGCTTTTGCGAGAGCTAAAAGTCTTGCAGACACGGGCGAGGCATTGACTGGAAATAAATTTGCAGAAGAATTTAACCGCTTCATTTCTGCAAATGTGATGGAACAGATTACTGAACTGGGAATTAAAAATAATTTGCTCTCCAGAGCTGAAGCAGCAACGTATATTAATACATTTGTCAATCGTGTTGAAGGAAACATCATTGCTTCCCAAAGGCCACTTATCTTTCAAGGGCCAATTGGACAGGCCATTGGATTATTCCAATCTTATCAGTTTAATCTCATTCAACAATTATTCCGATACGTCGCGGAAGGAAGTAGGAAAGATTTGGCAATGTTGGTTGGGCTCCAGTCAACATTATATGGTGTCCAAAGTCTCCCTGCATTCCAATACATCAATACGCACGTTGTTGGACAACTTTCAGGAAACAAAGATCATACAGATTTATATGATAAAACTTATGGTGCGTTAGGTCGTGCTGGTGGAGATTTCCTACTCTATGGACTACCTTCTAATATTCTTCAAGCTAATATTTATTCTCGTGGTGATATTAATCCTCGTCAGATTACTATAATTCCTACTAATCTTCAAGAAGTCCCTATTATTGCAGGTTGGGGAAAATTCTTAGGATCAGTTAAAGAGACAGTTTCAAATATTGGAATGGGTGGTTCTGTCTGGGAATCAATGTTACGTGGTCTCGAACATAATGGTGTTTCAAGACCGTTAGCTGGACTTGCACAAGTTCTTCAAACTACTGTATCAGGTCAGGTCGTATCAACTTCTAACAAAGGTTCAATTTTAAGTTCACATGATTTAATGCAATGGGCATCTACAACTAGACTTGCAGGTGGCAGACCACTTGATGAAGCAGTAACGAATGATGCACTTTTCAGAGTTAATTACTATGAAAGTTCAAGACGTAAACAACTTCAAGGATTATCTGAAGCTGTTAAATCTACAATGCTTGCTGGAACTTCACCATCTGATACACAAGTAAATCAATTTGCTGAAAAATATATCTCACTCGGTGGAAAGCAAGCGAACTTTAACAAATGGATGATGGATCTTTATAAAGGAGCTAATGTATCTCAAGCCAAACAATTAGAATCTTCATTGCGTAATCCTTATGCATATAAGATGCAATTGTTAATGGGTGGAGATACAGAATGACTTCTTCAGTCACGCAAACACCTGGATTAAGATTTATTAATGCATCGGATGCGCGAGCTGAAATTCCTTTAATTTACAATCCCACTACTGGTGATTATGATCTTGCTACATCGTCCGATGGATTATTGAATGTAGCAACTTTTGTTTGGAATACAGGAACTTTAAGCTGGGATAAAGCAACTCAAGCTGGTGGCGGCGGTGGCGGCGGTGCTGCAGTAACTATTGCAGATGGTGCAGATATTGCAGAAGGTGCAACTACAGATGCTGCAGTAATTACAGATGTTGCTGGAACTATTTCTGGTAAACTTAGAGGATTGGTAAAATGGGCATTTGAGAGGATGCCTGTATCTTTAGGTCAGAAAGTAATGGCGGAATCTTTTCCAGTTACCATTGCCTCAAATCAATCTCAAATAGAGGTTTCTATTGTTGCACAAACTATTCCAGTAACAGTTGCACTTGGTGGACTGGTTACTGTATATAAACCAGTCACAGATTTAATTGGAAATTCTCCTGCAACTGCTTCTGTAGGTGTAGCTTCAGCAACAGCACTTGCTGCAAATGTGGATAGAAAAGGTGCAGTATTTGTTAATCTTTCAGTTAATACTATTTCATTTGGTCTTGATGGTTCTGCTGCAGTATTGAATAGTGGAATTACATTGACACCCTTCGGTACTTGGGTAATGGACGATTACACATTTACTATTGGTGAAATTACAGCAATTGCCTCTGCTGCTGCCTCTACTTTATCTATTCAAGAATTCCAATGACAGTTCTTAACCCTCGACCACCAGCAATTCAAGATGAAGGTTTAGCACAAGGATTTGCATACACTTTAAATTTTGTGGGTGCTGGCGTTGTTGCTACAGTAGTTGCAGGTGTTGCAACAATAACAATTGCTGGTGGTGGCGGCGGTGCTGCTACAATTGCAGCTTTTACAGCAGATTGTCCTTATCCTACGGTAGATCAAGTATTCAATGTTATTGATGCTTCAGTTACTGGAGCTTCTAAAGTATTAGTATCTACTGGTCATTATACTGATCTAGATACTAATTCTCCAGAAGACATTGACTGGAATGTTGAAAGTGTAGCAGCAGGTTCTTTTAACTTCCGTATTAGATCAAAGAACAATGAAGTAGTTGGTGGTCCATACAAATTCTTCTACATGTTAGGATAAAAAATGCCTGTATTATTTGATGCAAGAGGTAATGAGTTTCAAGGGGAATTGGACCAAATTAATGGGCAAGTAAATGTTGATGCTAGAACTGCAGTTAATACTCTTAACGCACTCAATGCGGAAGTATTACTTGACCTAAATGGTAAAGCTACATGTCTTGTAGATTTACGAACTGCTGCGGCCGTTTTAACTGTTGTTGCAGAAGTTTCAATTGATGGAGTAAATTATTTCTCCATTCCAATGTTTGCAAATCAGCAACTACTTGCTGCAGTAATCACACAAGAACAATATGTTCCTTCAGTAACTTACGCAACTACTGGTTCCGGTTCCTACACAATTGGTGTATCAGGATATCGTAGAGTTCGCATTCGCGTATCTGCATTCACATCTGGATCTGTTGCAGTTGCAATGCGGACATCTATTGCAGATCAAATCATTTTTGGCAGACCGATTCCAGCCACTTTGCATGTTACGGTAACTGCTGCTGCAAATACTGCTGCAACAATTACACTTCCAGCGGCCGGTGTTGGAATGTTCCATTATATCACATATCTCAATTGCCGTAGAAATGCAACTGCTGCACTTGCAGGTAGTGCTACATTAATTATCACATCTACTAATCTTCCAGGTACTCCTGCATGGAGTAATGGTAATGCAATGATCGCTGGAGGAACAGTTGAAGATATTGATATGCAACCAACTGTACCATTAAAATCATTAGTACCAAACACTGCAACAACTATTGTAATGCCTGCGGCCGGTGCAGCAGTTCTTAATCGTGGAAATTGTTCTTACTACGTAGGATTCTAATATGGTTGATAAAGTTGTTATCTCTCGTCACTGGAATAATCCTCAAATTTCTTACTCTATTGCTCCAGAAGGTATTAACGTTCAAACAAAGCTAGATGATTATCTTGTAGCAATGGTTGAGGAAATTGGGAATCCAGCAATTCTACTTGTAATGACAAAGAATCGATTACTCCAATTGTTAAGAGATAAGTCAACAGTTGTTTGTGAGAAGATTAAACAAGCCACTGCACAAGGAAACTAACATGAGCTTCTTTGCTGGTCTAGCTGAAATTGCAACTGGTGGATTAGGTAAAGTAATCGTTGATACAATTAAAGATTACTTTCCTCCGGACATGAGTCCAGAACAAAAAGCAAACATTCAACTCGCCGCCCAACAAATTGAATTACAACGTGCTATTGAATTCAATAAAGCTCAAAATGAAGCAGAGAAAACGTTGAATGAACGAATTGCAATGTATGAGGGTACTGCCTCAGATTTGAAATCAATTCCAGTTCTTGGCGCAGTAATGTTATTTTTGCGCGGCTCTCAGCGACCAGTTTGGGGATTTGCTACAATTCTTCTAGATTATCAAGTATTCTCTGCAAGTTGGAAACTAGACGATCCAATTATCTCAAATGCATTTTGGGTTGTTAATTTTCTAGTCCTCGGCTTTTTGTTTGGTGAACGCGCCGTTACCAACATTATGCCATTTATCACTAACATGATTCAAGCTAAGAATGGAGCTAAATAATGAGTGCACCTTTTCCAACGTACAAACACGGGAAAATCATTGTTCCAGACGATGCAGTCGATCAGCCGTATTATACTCGTGTTGTTTGTATTACAGCAGGTAATTTGGTATTTCGTGTTATTGATGCAACTACTGGATTAGAATCCGCAAGTATTACAATTGCAATGACTCCAACACAAACTCTTGATGTTGTTCCCAAAAAAGTTATGGCAACAGGCATCACTGGCACATACTTAGGGCAGATTTCAGGATGAAAACATTAATCGCATCATTATTCCTATGTGCTCCATTGCTTTCATATGCTGCATGCATTCCAATTGAATGGGGCGGTTCTGGCACTTCTTACACTGTTGGAACTACAACTTCTGGAACTTGGTATGTTTGGAACTGTTTTGAAGATGGAAAATTAGTTCCAAAAGGTAGAGTAATTGTTTCTGGTCATCGACCATCTGCTACTTGTCTTGCTGCAATTATTAATCCATTTATTGCTGTGGATGAGAAATGTAATTCTATTAATGAAGATGAAATTATTCGTTATACTAGATTACAAAAATCAGCGAAAACAGCTCAAGCAAAATTACCAAAATAATTTTTTCCACAAATGAAAAAGCCCACTTTTTATGGTGGGCTTTTTTGCATCTATTGAATTAATGAAGATCAAAGTTACCATGTTCGTTTGGTAAGATTAATGAAGTTCTTTTCTCTTTAAGTCTTCGAATAATAACTTCACAAATTCCTACAAGTTCAGCTTGGGTATAAACTCCGTCTAATGCAATCTGACAATATGCAGCAGCTTGAGCAATTTGTAGAGGAAAGTCTTTATCCTCCATTGCATTGATTGCTTCCATTAAATCTGGATGTTGATGAATTTCTCGGCCAAATTCAATAAATGCTTCAGGGAATTGAACTATTGGCATTTGAATGTTCCCAAATAAGAACCTCAATCAACTGTCTTGCTTGAAATTTAGCATCACCTAATGCATTATGTAATTCAGGATTATCTTCTTTAGGAGTGTAAGCAGTTTTTGGCGTTCTCTTTAATACAGTTCTTAAATCTCGCATCGTATTGTATACCCAAGGAATTTTAAGTCCTCGACCTTCATATGCATTACGAAGAATAGTAAAATCAAAATCAGTTCCTTTAGCCCAAAATTCTATACTATTAGCAGTAATATTGTTGGTACTAGATACCTTCTCAAACCAAACATTAAACTGATAAAGAGCTTCAGATAAGAAAGGAGATTGAGTATCTGTTTTAGGATATTTATCAATATTTTCTTTTTGCATCCACCATTCTAATGTATCAATATCAATATGCCTGTCTGCTTGTGATTGTTTTCTCTCAATAATCCGATAAAATTCATGACTAACCAACAATTCAGGACTAATATAAACTGCTCCAATTGAAAGAATTACAGTATTTGGTTTTGTACCCAATGTTTCAATATCAACCATAATCATTGCATTCATCGCACTAACTCCGATTCAGATTTTGCTCTACCATAAACACAAAAATCAGTTCCTATTACTGGAGGTCTCATTGATATGATTTGAATTTCTACTTTAACAATTTTAGGATCTAAACCAGGTACTTGATTAATAATTGGATAAGGAGTAGGAGGATTTAACATACAAGTAAAATTATTGTCATTTATAACTCGTGCAAACTTACAATTGTTGCAATAAACAACTGGAGCTTGTGTAATGTTACCCATACATAATCTCCCAAGTTACAGGAATGATTGGACGAATGAGGGTTTTGATTGCTTCTGCGTACACTCTGATTTCGTATTGTGCGTGAGAATCAAGACGTAATTCAAGGAAATGAAGCCAATTGCGCAAATTAGATTTAGCGAAAAAACGAGTATAAGTAGCCATAGGTAAAACTGATCTTGCGAGTTCACGTGGCCATCCATTCTTTAAAAGATCTTTATACAATTCAAAGCAATTTTTATGGTGTTCATTTACAATGTAAATTGAATCTCCATATTCATTAGAAACAGAAGCAGATATCATTCTAGATTGTTTATTTTTTTCATCTTGTTTACCAATAACAATTGTGTCAGGAACATAATATTCTTCAGGCAGTTCCGTGTATCTTGCACTCACTTCGTTGTATGATTGAGTCCGATGACGATGCCACTGACGAGCAACGAAAATAGGACATTTAATTTCAAACTGGAACTCCACAGCCTCAAACGGGGACGTGTGTTTATTCCGCCAGAGGAAGCGTAAAAGTTTTTCATCCGATTTCTCATCATCGCCAGATCGCCAATCAGCAGAATAAGAAACGCGAGCGCTACGCACAATACTAAGATCAGAACCCATTGAATCAACCAAACGAACATATCCATGATCTAATACCTCAATGAATGAGTTATCTACAGTAATGTTCATGAGCAATCCTTAAAAGCTTCTTCACAACAAGCATAACATAAACCAAATGCAATGTGTTGTCCCAAAGATAATAATTCAGAACAACCTCCACACTTAACGTCTGTCATTGAATCTTCTGTTAATGTTGATCCTGTTGTTGGATCAAATATTTCATGATCCATATCAGCAGTTAGATATTCCATATTTTGTTCTAAAAAATCAAAGATATTAGGATGTTGAGGGGTTATCTCCATCGGTTTTGTCTCTGCGAAGTCTGGCTTGTTCATCTGAATACTCCAGGTTTTGATACCGTATAGATAATTTCATTGCATTAGCTTGAAGTACAACATCATCTGTGATTCCATAAAAATTTTGAATTGCTTGTAAATAAAATCTCATGTCACCAATTTCTTCAATAAGATTTGTAATGTTTAATTCTTGTTCATAATCAAGATGTTTCTTAAGACAATCAGTAATTTCACCAGCCTCAGAACAAATTCCGCGGGCAGCATGACTGAGCATTTTATAATCAGATTGGATCTTAAAAAGCTTACGAACAAACTGATCGTACCGAATTGGAACAAAAGTGACACTTTCACCATCATTGTTTTTTAATGGAACAGAAACCCACGAAGGGCACATTAATGAACTCATAATTTCTTCCTTCTTTCTTCCTCAGTAAGATATGAATAATCAACAAGACCTAAATGTGATTCATCAATTGGTTTTTTATTTGGGAGAAAACCTAAGGATTGAATCATTTGTATTTTCTCTGCGGCCGCAAGATTTGTAAGAATCTCTGAAAGTTCAGTTCTTTTATCCAAATCTTGGTGAACTTGTTTCCAAATATCTGTAAAAGATACTACACTTTCCGCGGCATCAATGTATTGAATAACTTTATTGACTACCGACGAATGTTTAGATGCCCCAAATTCTCCCAGAGCTTTAGGCATAAACATTTCAGTATATGTGAGAACTGTATTGGCTCTGAGAACTGAAATGGCAGAAATCTTGCTATCACCAGCACTAATAGAATGTATAAGAGCAAGCTTAAGAAGATGAATATATCGACGGTTAGAATAGGATTTGAATCTAATATCATCTATATCTTTCTGTGTGGTATAAATCTTTTCCAATAATTTATCTGCCTCAGGTTCAATCTCATATTCACCTATACAATTTGTCATGAGAGTTAACAAGTGATTATGAACAACTGATCTTTCTGCAGCGGTCGGTATATGAGGCTTATAAATTCTATCTGTTCTTTTTTCTGAATATACAAATAACATTCTAGAGAAGAATCCTTGTTCAAGCATATGAGGCTTGAAACATCGCATTAGGTTTGAAAGTGTATTACCTCCTAATATTGTAATTGTTGCATTCTTAAAAAATACTGGTTTTGAATTTTTTAATTTATATTCGAAGATTCCATTATGGTCAAACATATCTCCAAGGAAGGAAGCAAAATTTATGTTTCCTTCTCCGATCCAATTGTTAAACTCATCGGCTGCAACAAAGATATTTGCGTCGGCCAATATATCTGTACCATTGAATCCAAGATTATGATTGAGCATTTCTTCTCCGGAAATTCCTGCTCCAGAGAGTTCAGAGAGTTTAATAATGAAACCTTCTTCAGAATTCTTCTTTGGGGCAAAATTTTCATAACCAACTTCGGACATAACTTGTGTCCATTGTTTAATGGCTGTAGATTTTCTTGCACCAGATTCTCCCATTAACATTACAAATAAATTTGCATATATCTTATCAGCTCCAAATGGTAACCAAACTCGTCTTTCCAACAATGCACCTAATCCTGCTATCGCACACCATCGTCGATAGAATGTTGGAACCTCTGTTCCTCTGCAAAAATGCAGATAGTCAGAGATGAAATCAGCCATTGGCTATTTCTTTTGAATCGCCGGACAGTTATACATATGACCATAACCTTTTTGTCCACATTCAGAACAAATTGGTAATGGTTCTGTAAGAATTACCTTCTGAGTTTCTATAACTTTAGTTCGTGTCTTTTGTTGTTTATAATAATCTTGCCTGCTGCTACCAAGCTCAATTCTATCAGCTAATTCCTTCCATTCTGGTGGTAAATCTTCACCGCAATTAAGCGCCTTATTCATAATGTCATGAATAAAAGAATGAATTGCTTCAGGTGTATTTAAATGAATTGTCACCTGATCTAAAATACCGTCCTTAAAAAATGGAACACCTCGTATATCAAGTGTCATGCCCAATTCTCCAAGACTTTGTGGTTGGATTAAAAATTATATAACAGTCGTGGAATTCATTGTTTTCAGAATTCCATTCTACTACCTTAATTTCAAACGCTTCAATTCCATTACTCGCTCCAGTAGCTAGAAAAGAATGATATTCTAACACACTGATATACGCAGTGAACCAGGCAGAATCTGGTTTTAATCTAATAGATATAGACACCTGTGGATAAGGAATTGTTTCAGATTCGTCCATGTGATATAGTCCTAGTAAAAGTTTTACGAAATTCAGATTCAGTTTTACCGTAGAATAATGAACTAACTAGTTTTTGATATACAACTACAGGCTCATGAATCCATTTAGTTTTACCTTTAAAATCTACAAGCATGAGAACAGTTCTATAAACACCTCCAGATCTTTCATGAATGTAGGTTACGTTCATTAGAATCTTATCTGTAGCTGGAATCATTCTTCAATCTCCACACGAATTGGAGGCATTGTAAAACCTAAAACTGCTACACGAACTTTTTTACCTTGTTGAAGTGCTCGAATTTCAAGTGCTGTTGGTTCCCAATAAGTTTGTACCTCCATACTACCATCACTATATTGTACACGTGTTATGGGGGCAGCAGAACATTCATTATGAGATAGTTCTTTTGGTGCTGAAAGTACACCATTGTTACTTGGGTGTTGTGTTAATCTCATTCTGTTTCACTCCAGTATTTGACGCCCTTATTATCCTTTCCCATTTTAAGGTCGGCGGGAACAGTGAAAGTACGATATACGTTGTCGATACTCTTAATGGTAACAGGAATCTCCATGAGTTGTTTGACTTTTTGAGCGAGATGAATATAGCCGTCTCTGAATTGGAACTTAATACTGTCATGTATCTGAGGACCGAGTTTGAAATTTCCTGCCTCCGGAAGTGCAACTTCGGTAAAGACCAAGAGATAAGCTTCATTCAGAGTTCTCGCATTTAAAGATTGCGGCGGATGCGCAACATAAGAATTCAGATCCATCTTATTCTTATCAGGATGGCCAAAACAATATCTAGTCCAATCACCATCTTCTATGTATTCTTTGGCATTTGGGTAATTGGCTTCATTATAAGGCGTATGATGGTATACCCTGGAAATCCACACCTTCTTTTTGACGATTTCAGCGACCACATACGGATAATAAACTTCCCTGATATCTGGGTACGCTCTATGAAAACATTCAAGTAGATATAACGCAACTTGAGTAAGAGACCAAAGCTTCGATAGACGCAAAAGTTTTCTTGCTTCTTCGATTTTATCTTCACCCATTGTATCAATGAGAACTTGGGCTCCCATGTTGTACGTTGCTCCATGATTTGTCCTCTTTGCGAGATCACGGAGCTTCTTATCCAAAACTTTTCTGGTGTTATCGTCAAAGATTTTGTCATAAGAAATACCAAAGAACAGGGAGGCGTTAACTGCGTGAAAATCTTGCGGCGATGATACCGCAATAATCATCTTTTTAGATCCACTTATATATGCAGTATCCCAGGATTCAGCTTTTGAGAGATCACACTCTGCATAAAGAAACCCTTTATCTGCAACATAGGTTTCTCTAACAATTGGACCTTCGCGAATTGGAATATTGTGTTGATTAAATCCACACCAGAAATGATGTTCTCTACTAGCACAACGTCCAGTATCAGTTCCATGTGGATTCATTGCACTGAGAAGTCTACCAGAATATTCTTTTGCTTTCTCTCCAACTTGAAGATACGTGGAAACTAATTTTACCCATCCACGAATATCTAAAATGGAAGTGAGAATACGTTGATTGAGGGGATGACGCAGTATCGCCTTTTTAAGATGGATTTCATCTGAGGAGATTTCAGCCAAATCTTCACAACCGAGGATGGTAAGTAAGGTTTTAACCTGTTTCGGCGAGTTCGAGTTGAAAGATGCATTCCCGACCATCTTCCTGAGAGAAATCTCCGCCTTAGCAATTTTAGCCGATACCTCGGCGTTCTTTTCTTTGAGCCTTTCTTCATCTCGTTTCTCTCCTGTCATTTCATAGAGAATACAAGGAAAATTAACTGGGAACTCTAGAACATAGTTCCGTTTCGCCCAGTCAGGCATTTCTTCAATCAATGCAATTAGGGCATTTACAGTTGCCCATCCATCTGTTGCATTGTATCTATAATATTGTTCAAGATCATGAGTGTCAGCAAGATCTTTCCAATATTGAACACTCCGAAGAACAAAAGCATTAATGAATGCTAAATCCTTCGGAAGTTCTGAATGCCATGAGTGCATTAAATGCGCTGTGTCCCACACCCAATTGTATAATATAATGCCATGCCTAAGCAAATAAGCATTATCATATTTACCATTCTGTGTGGCTTTTGGTGCAGGAAGTGAAGCAAACTTACGAATCCATAGAAGATTGAATAAAGAATCTGCAGGAATAACAATTGAATGAGTAGTAAGACTAGCGTTAGGCGCCACAAACAAAGCAGTGAAATTAATACAACGAATCGCAGTGTGTTCTTTAAAAGTCTCGATATCCACTGCAATAATAAAGGCTGTTTTATAGAGCTCATAGAATTTCTCAAAGTTAGATGGTGTACCAACGTCCCAACGAAATTCTGTAGGCTCCCGCCATATTTGCGGCGAAGTTAGTTTTGAAATATATCGGGCGATGAGGAATCGTCCATAATTAACAGTGAACAATTGTTTAAGTTCGGGAATAAATACAATCTCAACTCCGTCCCGTTTGAATAAGGAACCGGAATAATCTTTAAGAGAAACAGTCGATTTAACATTTCCTTGTTGTGCGAGAAGTTTCTTAAGAATTTCTTTATTAGTCGATATAACTCCATTGATATCTCGCTTCTTGCAATAAAGAATTAATTCAGTAACTGTATCAACTGATTTAGTATAAACATAACAAGAATGCCCACCGAAGTATGGCTTCAAATGGGCAAGATAATTCTCGTCATTAACTGTGCCGAGAAACAGTTTATTGGACATTTTTACTCAGAAAGTACTTGAGGAGGCTCTTGAGGAATTGCTTCATATTGTTCTTGAAAACTTTCATTTGATAAAGCAAAAATTTGACCCCCAGAAGTTCTAACAATCCAAGCACCTGGACTTACAAGAAAGCTTGAGAATCGAATTGATCTAGTATCTGCTTCAATTTTAAATGTACCATCAAGAATTTTTGCAATTACCCATTTTGGAGGTAGTTCTCTTATAGTCCCATTAAAGTCTTCTAATTGATATGCATCAACTGTTTTATTTCTTAATTGATAGTTCATTGTGAAGCTCCAAAGAATGGGCCGGAATATTTCTACTCCGACCCTTGGTTTAGTTATTCAAACGCAACTGACTTGATTTGCGTAAAGATTTGATCTTTATTGTTCTTATTCACACGAGCAGTTGTGGTGAATAAAGCTTCACAGTTCTGTGCAGCAGCCATAATTGCAGAAAGAGAAGATCCATCAGGCAGTTTAAGACCTGAAGCCAAATCTTTCAGCAGATTCTTAAGTGCTCCTTGTCCAAACTCATTACTGAGTTGGTACATAACTGTGGTTTCATCACCAGGATTCAGCGGTGCATCTACCTTATCGTCAGCCAGTTCCTTTGTCTCAATTGCAGACAACTTTGCGTGGATTGTGACTTCCTTAGGCTTATTCTTTTCGGCGGCCTTGACTTTAGTTTCAAATGTCAACTTTGCCTTATGAACACCTGCGGGATATGGCTTGAATTCAGGCAGATCAGGAAGATCGTCAAGAGTTGCATCAAGCAGTGCATCAACTTCGTTAGTCATGGTAAGTAAGTCCTTAAAAAATAATCAAGTTTAAGTCTTAAATCATTCAATGATCCATCATTTAGTAATTCATAATATGCATCTCCTTCTAAAGTAGTAAAACCAAGTTCAGATCTATGATCAGTTATTCCAGCTATTGAAGTAACTCCTGGTCGAATAATATTAATCAATAGATTGCCAGGTACAGCAAGAATCCAGTTAGCTTCGTTTTGAAATCTTACATCACAAATAACTGCGTAGTTATTGTCTCTATCATTAAGTTCACATCCAAGTCTATGAATCCAAAAATTTTCTGCAATACTTGGAACAAGATTTCTTACAATATCTCGTGTTGCTTCTGTTCCTTCAAATTGAAGAATTGCTCTCGGTGTTACTCCCCAATTTGGATGAATTGTTTCTTTAAGTTTACTATCATAAAACCAATCAGTTGGAATATAGTATTTTATAGTACAATATTGCTTTAGAGCGTCTGCAAAATTTTGTTTGTGTACTTTATTACTTCTATATTCTGATACCCAATCAACAATCATTGCTCCAGCAGTATCTTTACCTGAACCAGCTTTTCCAGCTACTCCAATAATTATTGTCATCTTTAGCTTTTCTTAAGTAGATCTTTCAATGTCATTTTAGCATTTTCTAGTTGAGAAGATTGAGTTGCAGGAGTTTCAGCAATAACTTCCTCAACAATTTTCGTGGATGGAATGAGGCCAGAAAAGATCGGAATCAGCGACGGTTCAGCTAATTTCTCAATCTCAAAATCTGTTCTACTTTTTGTGAGAATAGTATTAGAGTACGTAGATGCAGAATATGCTCTGTGTTTCTTATTTATCACATCCGTATACACTACGTGACTAAAAGCTTTTGCCACCTTAGTGGACATATCTTTTGAGCCAAAGGATGGAACAAGTTTAACTCTATTATCTTCCAAAGTTGCTTCAATTGCATGAAAGATAACTACAAGATTATATTTTGCAGCCTGCCATTCAGATGTGAAGAACTCAGTCCATTTACGAACTGCACCCCAATCATCCCATTCCGGTTTATAATCAACGTCATGCTCTTTTGTTGCATGAGCTAATGCTGATAGTGCGAGCTGAGAACCTGTATCAAATACAACAATGTCTCTATCAGATTCTAGCTTTGTAAAATCTAATTTTGTTCCTGGTTTACCTGACTTTTGACAGATCTTACAATCATAGATTCCATGAGTATCACAAATAAATCCGCGACCTCTATTCTTAAAGAGTTTCAAAAGCGTATCACAGGCGGCGGGGAATACAGCAGAATCTGGGATATCAATTAATTCAACATTTGGCCACCAGACTTTTGGTAGTTTTAAAAGAATGTCTGCATCATTATCTAATGTGAACCACCAGAGTTTATATTTCTCGGCAAGTTTTGATACAAGAGTTGATTTACCTGTACCAGAAAGTCCCATTACACAAACTCTAGTTGTAGATGAAGCTTCTTTATCTTCAAGATTCATACAGTTTTCCTGAGTTGTGCTTCAATAAGATCATGCATTGATACATTAATTTGATATTCAACCTTATCTTCATCAGTATCTGGATTATATTTCGTGGCAAGATATTCAATATCCATTCCACAAGTTTGATAATATTGACATGGACGATAATAATCATAACAACTCTCACCTCGCTGAGGATAGAATTGTGCTTCATCGTATTTTGTAATAAGATCACAATCAAAAATTACATCTTGAATCCAATGTGCACGTTGGAGAAAAGATTTAGGAAAGAAAAAAGGAAATTCCTCCATCGTCGTGGAAGAATAACAGAGATATAACACATCATATGAAGAAAGGTCAGGGAATAAATGGTCTAGTACAATCGAATAACCAATAGCTTGTGCAGAGTTTTTATATTTCTCTGGCGCTTCGGTTCTGTTCTTTGTAGTTTTTCTTTCAAGAACACCGATTTTACCATTTACACAATTAATAAGAACTGCATCAACATGTCCACGATATCTGAATCCGTTTGGAAGATTGATGCAGAATGAGAATTCTATAGCAGGTTTTCCTTCCCACTCCAGAATTACCCAATCTTTTAGGAAACCTGCTTTTCTGGCGTAGTACAACTTCATTAAGCATGCAAGAGCACTGAAGAATGATTTCTTCGCCCTTTCGTCTTCCAGAAGTATATTTAACGGATACTTTGTATATACCTGCCAAAATATTTCCTTCAAATCATACTTATCTGTAAAGATTAGTTGTGTTCCTAATCCTACCGCGTGCCCATAAGCAAACGTAATGCTCTCAATCGTTGAATCTTCTGCTCTTCCTGCATGGAGTTTGTAGAGTTGGTATTTTCTTGGACAGGCGTGGAGGAGATTACCTGAGGAGTAGGAGAGTTGTTTGAGTCTATAATCAACTTCACCGGGAATCTTAACGTATGGTTCTTTGGCTGGCGCCGTAGGGACAACAACATTAAGGAATTCGTCTGCATCCAGCATATAATTTCTTTCTGAGCTTTAGGAGAAATCCAAGGTAAAGGATCTAGAAGAGCTTCTAATTCAACTCTACCTGCTGGATTTATTGACTCAAGCACTTTGAGAAGCTCTATGTAGAGTTCTTTCTCAATTGTACGATATTCGTTATGGGAATAATTAAACTCTGGATAGTACCATGAAAGCCAATCCAGAAGTTCCCAACGATTCCACTGTAATTTCCACGCAAGAATTACAGATGCAGCTTCTTTAGAGATCATCGACGCCAAGATTTTTCAATTTTGCGCCTGTACTCTTAGCTTTTGTAATTGACTGAGTTATGTAAGTATTAGTTTGACGTTCAAGACCAGAAAAGACAATAGCAATTTCTTCTTCAGAAGCAAGAGTTACATTGTCTGGATCTTTACGTAATGCTTCATGAATCTTCTTAAGGAGAATTGGAGTATCTGGGAGTCTATCTTTAACAGATTTTTCCAAAAGAAGAATATCTTGTTGAAGTTCAATAGGTAATGCGGAAGTCATTCTGACAACTCCTCATGAAGTTTACGAGCAAACCAATCTGTGAGAATCATCTTATATTCACTGGTGTTCTTATTGTATGAGCCAGCTTCAATTTGTGAGTATGGAATCCATTTCGCTTTCGGCGGCTCAATCTTCTCTAAATCAATTTCTTCAATCTTTACAAGAACTGCTAAACCACTTGGTGAGTCTCGAACTTTAGTTCCAATAACTTCAGTTCCTCCAGTAAAACCAGTCCAAGTTGATCTCATAAATCTTCCAAATTAAAACGTTTTCGTACAATTTGCAGAGTAAAAGTAATTACAGGACCAGAGCGAGCTAATACAAGTCTCGCATACTGATCCTGTTCAGACAGAAGTAATTTATGTACTAAATCCTTCCACTTTTCTTTCTTTACTGCTTTTATAATTCGTGCATGATAATGACGTGGTGAAGTAACAGAAACTCTCTGGTCTTGTTTTAATCTATTCCAGATCGTTTCATATTGCCGCATATTGAATTACACTGTATTTTAATACAATTCAATATTAGGTGTTCCCCAAATCTCTAAGCCGCTGGGCCTACGAACGTTTACGGTTACCGTGAAACCTTTTGCATCGTATCAGGATACCTAATACCTTAATGTGCAAAAGCTGTAGGACGGTCCTCTGAGATTGGGGAACATAGAAATTATTTGGTAGTTATTAACGAGGATACCAGCCTCGCGTTTCACTCAATCGCTTCCGACGATTAATCCCCTAAGAGATCCTGAGTGAAACTTACAGATTTGCCAACGCTTCAGCCTTATCCTTCGCAGACAGAAGATCCTTAGCCTTCTTCCCAAGGAATTCGAGAACATCAACGAAATCCTCAGATTTATTGCCGGGCGCTTCCATATACATAGAAAGATAGGTGGCGAGCTTTTCCACAACTCCCAGATTGCCAGTCACATCACGGAACTTACGAACAAAGATTTGCGCAGCTTGTGCAACTGCCTCGGCAGACTTCCCAGTAACCGCAGGCATAACCTTGCAATAATCTTCCGCAAATGCATCCCAAGTATCCTTGGAAATGCCAGCTCCACGACGAGAAGCACGATCCATATTTGCAATGAATTCCCAGGTGGCTTGATCCATCGGGAAATTGGCTTGCGAAATGTCTTCCTTTTCATTCACAATCGAACGAATTTGATCCTGATAAACTGCGTTAACAGCTTCTTGAATCAATGCGGCAGACTTGGACGGAACTTCAATTTGATTTCCAGCAGCATCCTTAATTGGATTGCCTTTTTCATCAACTCCAGGCATTGTGCCAGAACACAACTTAGCAATGGTTGAAAGAGAGATGGTGGGAACTACAATTTGAACTGCATCACGCTTGTTCCCGAGTTTATCTTCCTTGAATCGGAATTTGAACTCAGACAGAACAGTACCTTCCTGGACAGTAACTTCAGACATTTTGATTTCCTATTTGTTTCGATGATGAGAGATTTTTTAATCGGACCTCTCGAAAACCGATGCGCGGAGTATGACAGAATCCGGGGTGCGTGTCAACCCCCCTCGGGCGATGAATCTTTAGAGAATATTAATAATTTTCACAAGATCTTTTGGATTCATTATAGCAACTTTGCCGGACATCATATAAGCCGTTCCTTCTGGAATTATTGAAGTAACTCCAAAAAACTCTAAGGACCACTTATTTATTTCTTCTCTAAATCCTTTAGGCCATGGAACTCCTGGAATAACTTCAGAAGGAAGTTCATATTTTGGACGGGTTAATGCCTTTATAATTTTTATTCCAAATAAATTAAGATAATCATCAGTCATTTACACCACCTATGAATAAAGTTAAATAACCTTTCTGAGATTTCCTCAACTTTTTGAACTTTTCCGCATTTCAAGCATTGGTATGTCTTCCACGGTGTTACTAAGTATTGGGAGTTGTTCTGTAATAATATTTGGTTTCCACTGTCCATTTGGCATCCAACCACCTCTCCTATTTTGTTCAAATCTTGCCCACTCCATCATTACATTACTAAAAAATTCTTCAGGACTTCCACTTGTCTCATACATCCAAACTTGTAAGAGTGGATGACAGGTTAGATAGAAGTCTCGAAGATGTACAGGAAGATATAAATCTGCTAGTTTTTGTGCATCTCCATTGGCAAACTTTTTAACAGTTATTTGTTTCATGAGTATGACCTAGTTAAGATTCAATAATTGTCGGTTTCCATCTAGAATCTACTTTCCAAGCTTTGGTTACAGTTCTTTCTACTGCAACAACAAAATCAATAGAAGAGGTGCTTTGCTCATATAAAGCAACCTGTAAAGCTGGATTATAAGATAACCAAGCTTCGTGCAAATGTTGAGGAAGATATTGCTTAGCCAAGAACTCGGCGTCACCAGGGGCAAAACTTTTCATGATTTAGCCTTATAAAGAAGTTGACCATTTGGTAAACGTAAGCTACCAATAAAGAGTTTACATTTCCATAAATCACGTATTGTATATCCAACTGCAAAAATACATCTTGGTCTTATAGAATATCTATGTGCATAAATATGCCACCTTCCATCTTCAAAAATAATGTGAGGTTTATTCTTCAAAATCTCCTTCGCCATACTTACCTTTGAAATACTCTGCTTTCTCGGAAAGTGTGTTTCCCTTAATTCTCTGAGATTGAATTCCTTTAACAAACGTCTCAGGTTCGCAAATAACATAAAGTTCCTCCTTGGCGCGGGTTACAGCAGTATATAACAACTCACGTTGCATCATAACTGCGTGAGATTGATGAAGAATTAAAAATACTTTTCTCCACTCAGAACCCTGTGCTTTGTGGATTGTAATTGCATATCCATGAAGCATTCCATTTACTGCGGCGGCGGAATCAACCACTACTTCTTTTTCTGAATCTGAAAGGAGAATTGTAATCTTATGCGAACATTGGCGGACCCGATCCTCTTTACTTCCTGCGACTTGAGACAAAACAAAATCAACGTCGTCAATTGATCCCTCGTTTTTGTATCCAGGTTCCTCTTTAGTTCCAACTCTGTGGCCCCAATAGTTAAGATTAATCGAGGGTTTGTTAAACGGTGCTCCTGAATAAGCCGGGTTAGTTTCAATACGCGTGATGACTCCATCGTTTTTCTCATACATCACCTTATCACCTTCTGAATAATAAACTTTATTGTATCCAGCTACAATCTCATGCACAATTGCATTTCGTTTCCATGCAAGATGAGTTGCAATGTGCTTATTTACTTCTAAAGTTCCAAAGGCTTCATTAAATGGCATTAGAATCATATCTTCTTCAGGATCATAAGCTCCAGAATCCGCTCCCTGAGCAAAGAAATGTGCAATAGTCGCGGTTGCTGCCGTAGGAGATATTTTCTTCTTCCATGGGTGAATTTTAAGTTTCCCAGGGAAATGCCATTCTCCAAATTCTTTTTCTTCAATTGGGACACCAGACAAGATTCTGTGTGCAAGACGAAGTATTGGAGATTCCAATGCCTGTCTGTAAACTTCTGTAAGTTCAATAACACGAAGGGTTTGAAGTTTGAATCCGAGGATAGCAGGTCCAAAGATAGGCGGCAACTGTTGAATGTCTCCCAGGAAGATTTCTTGGAACTCATGAGGCATTGCATCCTGATTTAATTTATAAAGATCAAGACCAAGCATTGAAGCTTCTTCATATGCAATTACTCGAACCGTCGATGAGATTGGATTGTATTTATGTCGCGCCGGTTCAAACTTCATTGTCTTTCTCATCTCACCAGTTTTTTCATCAAAAATCTCATAAATAACTGGCTCGAATTCAAGAAACTTATGGTTTGTTATACAGTTGGCTGCAAGATCTTCTGAAACATTCTTACGGATATTGTTAACAGCTCGTCTAGTGTAAGCTGTGATAGCAATTCCAGGTGTTCCTGCGTGAAGGTGTTTATGTCCGAAATCTGAGATAGGAGGAACTCTGCCCGATTTGATGAGCGATTCTGTTGCTGCGCGCATCGCAGTAGTTTTTCCAGTTCCTGCCGCTCCGATAAGAACCACAGATTCTCCATTTGAGATTGCAGTAACAAATTCTGTTTGTCCTTCATTGAGTAATATCTCGTTTCCGTACTTATCAAGAGACTTAAGTCCGTGGGTTTCAAGTCCTGTGATAGATTCTTGATCATTTGAAATGATTGGAGTAGTTTCTTGTGAATTTTCCTTTTCCGTTGCTGCTCTAGCTGCTTTTCGTGCTTGGATTTTTGCATATAATGCCTCTAATGCAGATGATTTAATTGTTTCCATGATTCATAAACTCTGGTTCAGGACGATTTGTCCAGGTCATTTGTTTTCCTTCAGATGCCCAAAGTAATTGTTTTGCTTTATAATAACGTCTATATTTTTCTACGTCAGTTAAGTTTTGCGCATAACGAATGCGTTCTGGCATTGCAAGTGCAAACTTCAGCGGCGGGGTATATTCTCCTAATACTGTGTAATTAATAAAATTAACTACAATGGAGGTACTATTATGAGGAAGGAGATTAGGAAATCGATACAGTCTTTCATCAGCTAAAGATAAAGCTAATTGTGTTAACCATTTACAATTATTTAAATCATCCATTGCCCACATAACACATGGATGAGATAATTGTAATGGTTTATAAAATTGATTTAAATGTGCATAGGCAACCCATTTTCGTGCAGCAGAAGATAAAATTTGAGCTGACTCAAGAATCATCTTATTGATATGTTGATCACAATGATGTTGTGCTGCAATAACTGGATTAGTATCTAATACAAAGATATTCATGCTTGAGTACCTCGATGTTTTTGGGCGAGTCTCCATGCTAATGATGCTTTCAAAAAGGCCAACTTTGTGGGATAGGTGCGAGGATCTTTCGGTTCTTCCAAAGGCGCTTTTTGAACAATCGCAGAGATATTCGCTTCTTCGATTGTATCATCATCATCGAGGATTTGAAATGTTGTCTTGCCTTTGTCGATACCAAGAAATGACTGTTGACGATCAATAGCTCTTCGGAGAGTTGAGAATAAACGTTGAGAAAAGATTGATCCAATGGGAATAGTTTGTTCACAGTGTTCGAGAAGTTCTTTAATGTCTTTGAGCTGGATGCTAAATAATCCAATATCTGTTGAGCATGCAATGATGATTTGTTTCCAGTATTCATCTAATGGTACCTGTTTTCCTTGTACTTCAGTTTTAGACTCAGGAAAAGAACCTGCTTCAGATGCCCATTCTGCCAATGGATTTGCATAAGATGATGGTTCTTTAAATGGATTCTTAATAAGTTTTTCTAGTGCAGCTTCGCGTCGCACTAGGCGCACAGAGTGCGAATAATCTACATATCCATCAATAAAATCTTGATATGCTTTACGCCAAGCTTCTATCCAATGATGGACATTGAGAAGTCCTTTTGTTTCGGGGGATACAACCACGGAAGGAAACACTACATGAGGATTAGTAACACTATTGAGTTTAATAACAGTATTGGCGAGAGATTCCATGTGTGTTGCAACAATGGAATTAGTTAGATCATGACGGAAAACAGATACACGGAAATCGACATGATCACTGCTTTTTAACAATGCAATGAATAAGAGATATGAATCAGTGGGAGTTAGTTCGTGAGCTGCCCACTTACCTAAATAACCGAGAAGTCGTTTCTGAGGAACATCAAAGATTGGATGATGTGATTCTCTAGATTGAAGACTGATTGGAAAATGTTCGACCGTAAATGTAATGCCTGAATAGGCGCATAAAACTTTGGCCATTTGGTTGTTTCCAAGTTAGATATTTAATAGTTGGTTATGTCGTTTCCAAATGTATTTATATTCATGAATACAATAGTCACGAATAGAACAGAGATAGAGATACATTGTCTTATTTAAGTTTTTCTCTCCTATTTCGTAATAGATTACATGATTGAGAAGTTGAACTGCAAGCCAAAGTTTTTGATCATTTTGTTCATTAAAGGCTTCAGTAATGATTTCAACAGTAGTTTGACCTTTACAATTTAATGTAATTAATTTATTAGTCCAGTACATAGTGATTCCTTATTTAAGTTTTAGAAACTTAGCTACAATATTGAGATCTCTTACTTTACCTTGTATAAGTAATTGAGTTTCTTCAGCTCGCATTAATGTTTCAGTTTCAATAATTGCTTGTTCTGAAGAAACAATTCTTTGATTTTCATTGAGAATGTTTGGGTAGAGTTCAATAATTTGAGTAATGATAAGGACTTTATATTGTGCTGACATTAAGTTTTCCTTTCTTTAAGGTCTGCGGCGATCTGAGCCATCATATCTGAATCATCTAAATCTAACTCTAATCGTTGTTCCAAGGTTTTCCGCGGCGATGGAGTGTATGAACCATCAATAAGACCAGAATCTGCTTTGAGAACCACGAGTTGTAATTTCTTTTTTGTAGCAGCTTCTTCTAGAATCTTATCATCTAGTTTGGAAATTAAAAGTTTGATTTCAGAAAGATAGAGATATGGTCTATATTGGACTAGGTTGTTCATAATCCTTTAAGATCCTGAATGATTCTGATAAAAATTGCAAGAATGATTCCAATACACATTCCAGCAAAAAGAGTGCCAAGATCAAGAATTGGTTCACAGTTCATTATAGTTCCTTTCAATTCTGCATACATGGATGATACATACACCAAATTGTCCAATGGATTATATACATATTTCCAAAGTCATCCATACCAAATAATTGCATAGATTCATTGTCATAGTAATACATATGTGGATCTGTGAGAATCATTTCCTTGTCCTTTCATCGAACGGTTCAAGAAGATCACGAAGCTCCTCTGCATTTGCAATCCATAACTTACATAATGCTGTAATTTGTTCATTTGTTGCAGCAGGATCATTTGCTTGAATAAAAGTCTTAATTTTATTTTCTTCAGTACTAAATACTTGTTGACGTAAAGTAATAAGACGTTCAAGTTCTGCTTGTTGAGACTTAGACCAAATAGTTCGGACAGTAGGATCAGTCATGTTGATTCCCAGCGGTTAAATTCAGTATAATAGAAGCGAATATTATTTGTTTCTTGATATTTAATTTCTCCTACAATGTGAGTTGCATATTCTTGAATTGGATATAATTTTTGTTGTTCGATAAGTTCTTTGTCAATGAAATGTGCAAATGGTGCAATCCACAGTTCACGAATACACCCCATAGCTGGAATTGAGATTTTAGTAACATCATTCATGAATCACTCCAATGTGGTTTGGTTGTTAGATTTGTTGGTTTGCAAGGAGAATCAATAATAATAATTCGTAAAGAACCTCTTTCATCTTCTTCAATTGCTGGTTCTTGTTCTGACCAAACAGTTCCAGAACTCCAACAAGGATCATCAGCTTTAAGTCTTTCTAATGTTGCTTGTGACTTAAGATGTATACCAGCTAGAGTAATTACATGATATGTTGTACGATATTTACTCATTCTTCTGATCCTTGTTAAAATGAACCTAAGAAAAATTGACGTTCAGATGCCCAACCATGAAAATCATTACGATCTTCAATATAACGTTCAAGACCCCATTGTTGTGTCCATACAGCAAGTTGAAAACTGTTAGCAATTGGATCAAACTGTTTCCAAAAACGAAAAGTTAAAATTGCTTGTGTTTCAGAAGACGTAAGATTCTTTGAAGCTTCATCAAACGTTTGATAAATCATGTTAATTCCTTAAAGATTGGTGCCAGTAATCGGACTCGAACCGATAAAGCTTTTCAGCCGACAGATTTTAAGTCTGTTGTGTTTACCAATTTCACCATACTGGCAGATTGAATTACGCGTATAATTGGAATTCCCAAGAACTCCCATTAAATGTTGCTATACCATTTTCATAGGTAAACAACACAGTATAGGTAGTTTTGGGAAATGCTCCTGAAGAAAGAATTTCATGCCGAAGTAGATTACCACAATAAATAAAAAATGTATTCATGATATATTTCCTCAGTTATAGTATCCAAAGTTGTTGTGCATTATGTTCTGCACAATGATCATGAAGCATTTGAAGTACTTTTTCTTGATCTTCTTCATAGAATAATTCAGGCCAAGTTTGTTTATCTTTGAGATACACAAGGCAAAATGCTTGACCAGCTCTGCAATGTGTATATTGTTTTCGTGCAAACCAAACAGCACGTTTGATTTCAGATCGAGTATGGAACATTTCCTTGAGTTTGTATGTACTCATGACAATTTAATTCCTTGTCCAATTGCGAATTTCCATGCCTTGCATGGGATGATATTCAATCTACGCATTGAGAAATAGATTGAAACAACTTGTTTCATTGAACGGCTCATTTTGAACTTCCAAGAATAAGTACTGAATGTACATCATTATCATCAGGTTTTGCTAAAATAGTCTTTTTAGAAGTAATTTTAGCAACGTCCAATGCTATTAAACAGTTGCGTTGATCTTCTATTTTTATAACTGTATGAAGTGGGTATTGATTGAAAATACGAAGAAGATCAGAAATAGTCATTATTCAAGCTCCTTCAGTTTATTGATGAGTTGTTTCTTTTCCCAGCGACGATTGTTTCTTGTGATTAATCGTTTGAGAAATTTGATTCCTTCTTGTGCCCAACATTGTTCCCCGTACCAGCCAGTACGTTTGCCAAAGAATTTCAGTGTTCTTTCGCGGGGATAGGAATAGTGAGAATCACTCATTCAATACTCCATTGGGTTTCTGCATGGTTTAATGCAGACTTGATCTTTGTTGAGTTCTTTGCCATATTTATATTTACCACAATTCATACATTTGTCGATACCGCCGTTAGCTTCAATTAATTCATCTTCTTCTGTTCTGCACAAATTGCAAGTATCACTACAAAAACCATGATAACAAACATAATTTTCATCATCTTCAGTATTGTAGTTCATAGGAAATCCTTTTAATAAATGATTATCGGTTTCACTTGCGCAGCTAATGCATTATCTTTACAAAACTGTCTTGCATTCTTCTGCAACGCGAACGGTCCAACTGTTTTGGCATCCATCAATCCCAAAGTAATCACAACTCGGTAAACCTTTACCGCATTGATTACCATTGTTTGAATGTGATATTCACGTGAGTTCATTTCATTTCTCTAAATTGAGATTTGATTTCTGAGAAGTTTTACCGCCTTCGGCACATCCTATTGTCCTGTTAGGCTAACACATTCTCGCGGGGGTGTCAAGTACTCTGTATCATTGAATCTCCCAGTGTGTCCTACTTTATTTACCCCCTTTTAAAATTCTTAAAAACAAAACTTTTAAAAGATACCAGTATCACATAACTTATATGATGCTAGTATGAATTAAGAGCTTTGTATGAATTAGGCACTGCGTGCGGGAAATGGTGTGTGCGGGGCAGTTAGACTAACAGGATAACAGGATAACAGGATAAGAGCTGAAACTTATCAAAATCCTGTAATTCCATCCCATCCCATATACATTAGAAACATGTCAGACATTGTAGCATCTGAATCCCAGCCAACTAAGGAATCATAGAATGCATACATAAATGCTTTGTTCATAATTTACTCCCGTTGAAAAACACATTGGAAACTGTACCTTTGTGAGATACAGTTATCCGATGCATTTTACAGAGCATCCAGCGATTCGAATTCCTTGATCATCGTGTCAACCTTGATCTTAACCCGTTGTCCGATCACATCTTCAGCTTCAATGTAATCACACATGGAGCGCAATTGGTGCAATCGAGTGATATCGACCGCCGAATTGCCAGTGATAGCCACGAAAACATCTCCCCACGCTTTGGATTTCTTCGCGAGTTCCTTTTCATCTTCGGTTTGGTATTTCTCAGACAACACCGGAACTGCGATATCTTGGAACTCACCATTCCACCATTCTTTGACCTTCTCCGCACTCAAACGACCCGCGTTGTTTTCCGCTTCCAGATATGCGAGCACCTGCGAAACGCTGATTTCCTCGGTCGAAACTTCCGACTTGTCAGATTCATACAGCGAGCGAATCAACGAATCCTGGAAATCTTCGGCACGCTTGCGGAGATCGGCGGGAAATGCAGCATTGATGCGGTTCACGTCACCATCATCCAGTCGCGGGATGGAAACACAAACCGATTTCTTCCCACTCTTGCTTTTGTAACCCACTTTTGCAAGTCGTTGTTCGTTTCCTTGTTCATCCTTGAAGGGCTTGGATTGCCCAGAAACGAACTCCACAAACGAATGACGGTCAGATACGATACTCATTTTACTATCCTCGTGTCAGATCATGCCAACATCGGCACAATATATAAAGCATATCCCATGCCAAGGCAAATTCAGCAAAAATACAACAGTTTTTATCATAATGTGGAAAATGCGTAACCAAAGTGACACGCCCTGTCAGTCAATAGGGACAAACCCGTACAAAATCCTGTCACATTGTGACGCTCCCTGCATTGTCAATAAGTATTAACCCTAAGTTGTTGTGCCAATACAACGAACTCTTACTTACTGTTACCACTGTTACCGTGTGTGCATGCAAATGAGAATGATTCGTATTACAAATCTTACGGGGGGTAAGAACTTTTTACACTTCTTACATTTTGTTACACGGCTAGACTCCTTTAGATTTTCCTAAACTTTTTCAAATCTACTAAATTCATAAGATTAAGAAATCTTAATAAGATAATCAAGGGAGTCCCCCAGTGATTACAGAGGAGATTGTGATATTATAGGATCATGTTTGGAGAAACCGAATGAACCGCACGAGCGCCGAGGAAAAAGCCATTACTTTGTTGGGTCAAGGATTCTTGCCCGCACAAGTTGCATCGGCCGTTGGCTTAACGATTTCACGAATCTCTCAGCTTGCCTCAGATCCAGAAATTTCGCGCGAGGTTGCGGAGCTGAAGTTTAAATCTTTATCAAAACATAATGAAAGAGATAGTGTTGCTGATGATTTAGAAACACAATTATTGAATAGATTGGTAGAAACAGCTCCATTATTGTTTCGTCCAATGGAGATTGCAAAGATTTATAGTGTTGTAAACGCCGCAAAACGTAGAGGGAGTTCTGCTCCTGATAACACCGCGGCACAAAATCCAGTTGTGCCAATCGTTATGCCAACATTTATTATTAATCATTTCACAAAAAATGTTAATAATCAAATTGTTCAAGCTGGCGACCAACCATTGACTACAATTCAACCCCATGCATTGAGTAAATTACATGGACTATTCGCTGAAAGTACAAAAAGCCTTGAAAGAGGCCGAACTGAAGAAGCTTCAAGAGTTGAAGAAGCAACAATTATTGGTAAATAATAAGCAGAAAGCAGAGACAGTGCTGTTGCGTATTAAACTTGATCTTGCAAAATATGCTGTCGATTGAAGAAAAACTTGAACTTGTGGAAAAACCACAAGAACATCAAGAAGTAAATTTCGAAACACAACAAGTTCATGATGCAGCTAAGAATTCATTAGATTTCTTAGCTGCCTTGGCATTGCCGCTTGTTTTTAAATATCTTTTTCCACAAGTTTTTAAATCGATTTGGTTTTGGCTTCTTGAGAATGTAAATAAGTATAGAGATTTTAGTCAACTTGCTATTGGACTCCCGCGCGGGTTCGGTAAGACAATGCTGATTAAAATCTTTGTGCTTTATTGCATTCTTTTTACAAAGAAACAATTTATTCTTGTAATTTGTGGAACAGAAGGTAAAGCCAAAAACATTGTTGCTGACATCATGGGGATGTTAGATGAACAAAATATTAAAAAAGTTTTTGGCGATTGGAAAATTGGTGCTACTATTGATCGTCAGGACCTTAAGAGATTTGGCTTTCGTGGCCGCACTATTATCCTTATGGCTGCTGGGGCTAATTCTGATATTCGGGGAATTACCTTAGATAATGAGCGTCCTGATGTAATGATTTTTGACGATATTCAAACTAAAGAAGATGCCAAGTCAGAGACAATTAGTGAGGCTTTAGAAGATTGGTTATATTCCACGGCGATGAAAGCAAAGAGTCCTCATGGATGTCTTTTTGTTTTCATCGCTAATATGTATCCAGTTAAGTGGTCACTTCTGCGAAGAATTAAAGCAAATCCTACTTGGGATAAATTTATTGCTGGTGGCATTCTTGCAGATGGAACATCTCTTTGGGAAGAATTACAACCAATTAGACAGTTATTAAAAGAATATGAAAGAGACGTTGCGGCTGGACGCCCCGAAGTTTTTTATGCTGAGGTTCTTAATGATGAAACTGCAACCACTAACTTCCTTCTCGATCTAACTAAAGTTCCTCCAATTCCATATCATAAAGAAGATCTTCATCTTGGAAACTTCATTATTATTGATCCATCAAATGACAAACAGAACTCAGACAGTGTGGCAGTTGGTTATTTTGAGATGCATTTAAATGCTGAATTTATGCCAGCTCCTTGTATGAGAGAAGTAAAATCTGAGCGGATGAGTCCATTAGATACTATTGAAGCTGCATTAAAAATGGCATTTAAATGGAACTGTCCTTTTATTGTTGCTGAATCAAACGCATATCAATATTCTCTTCTGTTCTGGTTTAATTATATTTGTGAACAACGTGGTATTGCTGGTATTCAATTAGCTGATATTTATTCAGGGCAACTTAAAAAGGCTACACGTATTCTTAATATGTTCAAAGCTTTGATAGCTGGGGAACAATTTGTAGACCCAGATTGTCAAGCACTTGTATGGCAAGAAGCCCGTGAGTATAAACCTTTACAGCAAAAGAATGTAGATAATATCCTTGATCTACTTGCTTATGCTCCAAAGGTTTTTGCTGAATATAGAGCTTTTATTGAATCTTCTCTTATTATTGAAACACAAGAACATGAAAAGATTCAAATGCGGTCTGCTGAAGAAATTGCGGGGTTCTAATGGCATCTTCACCTGAAGAACTTGGTCCAACATCAATTGAACCAAAATCTAATGCAACAGTTGATTTAGTTAAAGGCATTGTAAAAGGTAATACTGCTGACCTTTTAGGTCTTCCAGCTGATGTTGCAAATCTTATTAAACAGGCAACTTCAAAGAATTCAGAACCTGCACCAATAGGGTATGGTTCTGCATATTTTAGGAAACTCTTTTTTGGTGAAGGTGCAGTAGAAGATGCATCAATTGTAGAAACCGCTGGATCTATGGTTTCAGCCGGCGGCCTTGCTGGTGCAACTAAGGCAATGATTGTAGGAGCAATTCCTAAACTTGCTTTTGAAGGAATTTCTTCGAAATCCGCTTCAAAGATTCTTACTGAATTAGATAGACTTAATACAAATGAACAAGCAGTTAAGTTCTTTCAGGCCACTGGGCTCTTTAAAGGTGTTGACGATAAAGCTAGAGCTGCGATTTCTGATGCCCCCGCGGTTTTAAATCCTAAAGTATTCTCTAAAGATAGAGATGAACTAGGAAAAGTTCCTATAGTTCTTTCTGGCAATACTCGTTTACGAGATGTTTTATCTCATGCTGAGTTATATAAATTATATCCTCAATTAAAAGAAACAAGAGTTGTTGGGGACGTAAAAATGAGACTTAATGAAGCATCTTTTAATCCTACAAATAATACAATCACTCTTGGTCCACAAGCTTCTTCAGATAAAGCAATGGCTTCATTACTTCATGAAGTACAACATGTAATTCAAGAGCAAGAAAACTTTGTTACAGGTACTAATCCAAATGTTTTAAGAGAATTTAATGCAGTTGAATTAACTCCAAAACGTTTACAAAACCTTCGTAAATTGCGTGAAGAAGGTAATCCAGTTGCTATACGAATCGCGGAGAAGTTGAATGCTGACACACGAAAAGCTTTTGCTGAATATAAAGCAAATCCAGCAGAAGCTGAGGCTAGGTTTACTGAATCTACAATGAAACTTAGCCAATCTGATCTTGAAAAACGAATTGAAGAGATTCTTAAAAATCCTTTGCCTGTGTCCTTCTGGGATAAATAATGGCTGCAAACACACCACTCCAACTATCTAAAAAATCGCAGTCGGCGCTGAAAGAATTCTATTCCCAAGCATTTCGATCATTACAAACTACGTGGAATATTCGTACACGAATGCGAGATATTGATCTTTCATATCTTCGTGAAAATGATTGGACTACTGAAAACGCAAGGGCACGAGTTCTTAATAAACTTGGTGATCCTACTAGATTACAGAATCTCCAAATTCCTATTGTTATGCCACAAGTAGTTTCTGCAGTGGCATATCAAGTTGCAGTATTTTGTTCTCAGTATCCTCTTCTTGAAGTTGTATCGTCCGCGAAATTTGAGAATGAGGCGTTGCAGTTACAATCGGTTTTTGAAGAGAATTCAATTCGCGCCGGTTGGATTAGGCAACTAATTCTATTTCTTTACGATTGTGTTAAATACAATCATTCAGCATTGGAAGTGGATTGGTCAAAGATTTATACTGCGGCAATTGAAACTGATGTAGGATTTAAAGGCGGAAAAGAAGGTGTTCCTAAACAATTAGTTTGGGCAGGAAATGTTTTAAATCGTTGGGATCCATATAATACTTTCTTCGATCATCGTGTCGAGGCGCCGCAAGTTTCAGAGGATGGAGAATTCGCTGGAACCGTAAAACGTGTTTCTAGGATGTTTCTTAAGAAGTTTCTTAATCGTTTAGATAATGGACAGATTGTAAATTATAATGCAGCATTTGAATCTCAAGGCGGTTCAAATGGTGGTGATGAATGTGAACCTTATTATGTCCCTGAATTAAATCCTGAAGCATTAGTTGATTCTACAACAAATGGTGAAGTTACTGATTGGTCTTCTTGGGTTGCTGAAATTGATCGTTCACGTAATGGTTCAATGGTACCAATTCAGTATAAGAATGAATACGATCTTTATACTCTTTATGCTAGACTTATTCCTTCCGACTTTGATATTCGTATTCCATCGTCTAATACACCTCAAGTATTCAAACTTTATATTGTAAATGGTCAAGTTGCAGTGTATTGTGAACGTCAGACCAATGCACACGAAAAAATTCCAGTTCTTTTCGGTCAGGCTGCTGAAGATGGTTTAAGATATCAAACAAAATCTTTAGCAAGTAATGCAAAACCATTTCAAGAAATTGCTACTGGTCTCGCATCATCTGTGATGAGTTCGCGCCGCCGAGCAATTTCTGATCGACTTCTGTACGATCCATCTCGTGTGTCTGAAGCACATATTAATTCTCCGAATCCAGTTGCACGTATTCCAGTTAAACCTGCTGCATATGGTAAGCCATTAAGTGAAGCTGTTTATGCTTTCCCATTTAATGACAATCAAGCAAATATTACACTAGGGGAAATGCAAACTGTCATTCAGATGGCTAATGTATTGAATAATCAAAATCAAGCACGACAAGGTCAATTTGTTAAAGGAAATAAAACTGATTCTCAATGGGATGCAGTTATGGCTGGTGCAACCGCCAAAGATCAAATGACTGCGCTTCTTTTAGAGGCACAAGTTTTTACTCCAATGAAAGAGATTCTGAAGATTAATACACTTCAGTATCAAGGTGAAGCTGCTGTCTTTTCTCCGACCCGTAAAGAAGTTGTTGAGATTGATCCAGTTGCATTACGTAAAGCTGTAATGACATTTAAAGTTACAGATGGTCTTGTTCCTGTTGATAAAGTTATTAATTCTGAGGTTTTACAAGCTGCTTTCCAAGTTATTGGGTCTTCAGAACACTTAAGTATGCAATATAGATTAGGTGAATTATTTAGTTATTTAATGAAAACACAGTCTGCTGATATTAGTGAATTTGAGAAATCTCCTGAACAAGTTGCATATGAGCAAGCACTTAATACTTGGTCCGCCGTTGCTCAAACTGCCGCAGAAAAAGGAATAGATTTCGCAAAATTCCAACCACAACCCAAACCAGCCGATTATGGCTATAATCCAAATGCCGACACCACTTCCCAGCCTGTTCAGCAAGTTCCAGCTTAGTGAAGATGAGATGCTACTTGGTATGGAATTTACTTACATCCAAGAAGCATTTATTCAGAATCAAATGTGTGCTGCCGCTGAACAGCGAATTGCGTTAGATTTTTCAGAAGAATTTTTAAATGATTCACTGAAAAAAGAAGCTGCTTTAACTGGTGAAATTAGAGGTCTTGAGTATCTTCTTGAGATATCTAGATTATCCAGAAAAGCTAAAACCGTTGAATCTTAACTCTCCAGGAGAATTGAATTATGGGTATTATGGATATGTTTCGCTCTGCACCAGTTCAACCGAGTCCAATTCAAGGAAAAACTGGTCCTGGTACAGATGCTAATGGAGTTATCCCTCCAAATACAGAACTTCCTGATCCAAATAAGAACGCAGATGGATCGCCTAAGTCCCCCATGGCAGAATTCCATGATTTGTTTAAACTTCCAGTTGTAGATGAAAAGAACCCCCCGAAAAAATCTGCATTAGATTTTGATTTAGATCCACAGAAGATGATGGAAGCTGCAGGTAAGGTTGATTTTGCCTCGGTACTTCCTGCTGAATTGATGGCTAAGATTAAAGCTGGTGGGGAAGAAGCAGTTGCAGCAAATATTCTGGCCATGAATTTAATTGCACAAAAAACTTATGGACAATCTGCTGTAGCTGCAGCAGCAATTACAAAAGAAGCATTGAAGGCAGCTCGTTCGGAATTTGCAAGTGAGATTCCAGCGATGTTAAAAGCATTAAATCTTGATGCTGGCTTACGTGACAAGAATCCTTTATTTGAGGATCCAGCAGTTGCCCCGATCATTGAGGGTTTGAAAGCCAATATTCTGGAAAAACATCCAGATGCAACACCACAGCAACTTCAACAAATGGCCGAAAAATATGTGGAGAAATTCGCAGAATCTTTCGGTAAAAAACCCGCTGCTTCTAAAACTAAGTCCGGTCCTAAACAAACTGGGGAAGCAGATGATGATTGGGAATCCTTCTTAACTCCTCCTACGCAATAAAGGAATTTACATGTTATCTCAACTTGCTGGGTATCTGGGAGGTTTGCAAAAACCTACAGCATCTGGTGATTGTTTGCTTTTTCCATCTCCTACTGTAATTGCTGTTGATGCTAATGATATCGTCACTGTGGAAAAAATTCACGGTGGTGTTATTCAGTACACTGGCTTTACTGCTGGTAGAACCTTGACAATTGACACTGCCGTAGCTATTATTGCCGCATTTCCAGAAATGGATATTGGTGATAGTATTATGTTCTGTGTATCCATTACTACTGCTTTGGCAGGAACTTGGGTAGCTGCTGCTGGTGTAACTTTGGCAGGTCGTGCAACTGTTTTGGCTAATACTTTCCAGTTAGTTATTCTAACTCGGACTGGGGCTGCCACTATCACGCTGCGTGCGCTGTAAAGGAGAACAATAAATGTCTACTGGCATTTTTACTTCTGCTAATCTTCCTGTTGATTTTGCAAAGAAATCATTTGCAGGAATGATTACTCGGCTTATGCCGATGGGTCAAGCACCGTTGTTTGGTATGACAGCAATGTTGCCTTCTGAAACTGCAGTTCAAACCGAACATGGATTCTTTACGAAAACCATGTTGTTCCCGGAACTCACCTTAGGTGGTGCAGGTATTCCGGGTGCTGCTGATACAGTTTTGATTGTTGTTTCCACAACTAACGTTCTTCCTGGAATGTTAATGCGTGTGGATTCCACTGGCGAACAGATTCTTGTCGATGCAATTCTTTCTGCAACGTCAGTTCGTGTTCAACGTGGAATTGGTACAGTTGCAGCCGCCGCTGCTGGTGCTGGTGTTAAGATTTACCAGACTGGTTCGGCATTTGAAGAAAGTTCGACCCGGCCGAATGCTCTTGTTATTAACCCAGTTCGGATTACCAATCTGACGCAGATTTTGCGTAATACCTGGGCAGTTTCTGATTCGGTAAGAGCTACGCTGGTAATTGCTGGTGAGACGAATGTTGCAGAATCCAAGATGGATGGTGCTGCATTCCACGCAGTTGATATTGAGAAGAATCTGTTTTGGGGCCAAAAGTTCCAAGGCACGAGAAATGGTCAACCGTTCCGTACTATGGATGGTTTGATCAATATCGTTTCAACTCTTTCCAACTATCCTCCGAGCTATGCCGCAGTTAACGTCACAACTGCCGGTGCAACCACCAATTATACGCAACTACAAAATGCGTTGGAACCTTTGTTCAATCAATCAACTGATCCAAAAGTTGGTAATGAACGGGTTCTTTTCGTAGGTGGTGGTGCACGCCGAGTTATCAATGATATTGGACGTCTGAATGGAACGTACCAACTTGTTGATGGAATGACTGGATATGGTTTGCAATTCCAATCGTTCAAAACTGCTCGCGGCACTTTCCGAATGATTGAACATCCGTTGTTCAATTCCAATGCAAGTTGGGCCAAGATGGCTGTTGCAGTTGATCTTTCCACTTTCCGTGTTGCTTATCTTGGCAATCGGAAAACACAACATAAGTATTTCAACAACGATGGGGAGAATGCAACTGACAATGGTATTGACGCACAAGGTGGAACTTACACCTCTGAATTGACTTGTGTTGTTAAGAATCCACCTGCAAATGGTATCATCTTTAATCTAACCGCAGGAACGGCAGGTTAACATGGGAAAAATCGTCTGTCGTTATGAAGGCGATGGTGAAGTCAAACTTCAAGTTGCTTACTTGGGAGAAATTACAAGTGAGCAAACTCTTAAAGAAGGAGATGAACTTGGAGTTGACTTCACTGAAGATGTATTAGTTTCCATCCAGAAACCGGAAGGAGAACCAGAAGATGGCGACTCTACAAGTTAACCCTCCAGGAATGTTAACCACTGATCCAGGTTATATTTCTTCTATTACAATTCGTACTGGTGGATCTCCAACCGTGTTAACACCAAATGGAACTACAGGGCAAGTTGCTGTAGATTCTCCGGCGATTACACATCTTGTGCAAGATGAACGAAAATTTAAATTAATTCAGGGTTAGTACTCCTTCCTGGAGAACCCCGCAGTTTTCTGGTAAGAGTTCTGGGGTAACAAAAAACTCTGACCATTAACCTCTCCAGGAGCTAAAGAATGACTGAAACTACAAATCTTCATCGAGTCTTTAAATCGCGGATCAAGATGAATTCACTCTGCCTACCTAATGGTAGAGTTGTTCGATTCATTGATGGACGAATGCTTACTGATCTTGATGAAGTTATTGCATATTGTGAAGCTGAAATTAAATCTGGGAATCCATTTATTTATATGGATTCTGAAGAAATGGAAGCTGATCCAAAACTAGAAGATCCAAATGAGAAACTTCGTGCACAGATTCGGCGCGAAATTCTTGCTGAGATGGCGGCAACTAATCCGAATAATGATGCAGGAAATACTGAAACACAAAAGTTAACTCCTCAATCTACTAAAGGGATTGCTCCAGTTGCAGCAAGTGGAATGCCTTCTGGATCAGCAATGTTAGCATCAGTTAAAAGTATGCTGACACCAGGTGCATAAATGACTTTATCTGAATTGGTCAGTGGAGTTTATGCGGTCACTAGTCGGCCTGATTTGGTTGCATTAACTGACCAATTTATTAAACAGGCAACACTTAAGTTGCATCAACTAGATTTCTTTTATAAAGATTTATTCGAAACTGGCTTAATTTTCGGTTCACCAGAAACAATTCAACAAGTAGATATTAAATCTTTGATTCCACGATGGAGAGCAAATAAATACCTTAGAAAATCTGATGTTACTGGAGCACTTGGTAATTTTATCGAAGACATTGTAGTTCCTGAAAACTCTCTCGATTCATATAATGTGCTTCGAGAGAATGTTTATTATGTAGCCGGTAATTTGTTAAACATTAGATCTGACTCTGCTTTGCAATATGTCTTATATGGATGTTTTAGGTATCCTGATATTACATCTTTATCTTTTGATTCCTGGATTGCAGTGGATCATCCTTATGCAATTATCAATGATGCTGCATCATCCATTTTCAAACGAACAGGTAAAGATTCTGAAGCTGCAGCGATGAGAACAATTGTTTGGGGCGACGGTAAAAATGATAGAGGACTTGCTGGAGATATAATTATGAGTAACTCTAGGACTACGGGGTATTAAATGAGTGCAACAATTTGGACTCCAGGAGCACTTGGTGACGTTCTTAGTAGTAAATTAGTTAAAGAAATTGCACTGAGTGATATGGTAACACCACTTAGTGCAGCAAATGGACTTGGTTATTTTCGTGTATATGCTCCATTTAGAGTTTTGGCTTTCTATGCTTCATTGTTTGCAGTTTCATCTTCAGGGCTCGTAACAGTAGATATTAATGTTGATACTGTATCAATTTTAACAACAAAGTTATCGATTGATGCTAATGAAAAAGATAATACAAATGCAGCAACTCCGTACGTATTAGTTGGATCACCTACACCTTCTTTCTATGATTTTTCTATAGGTCAGGAAGTTTCTTTTGATTTAGATGCAGGAGGCACCGGCGCCAAAGGTTTGATTCTTTATATGGTTGGTTTTGACTTATGAGTTATCCTAGATTACTTAAAAGTTATAATCTATTAGTAGATCCATTCATTACTGATAATTACTTTCTTGCTCATTACGATTCTAATTTTAATGATTCAGTTTCAGGTCAAGTTGGTACTGTTGCAGGTACACCAACACCAACTTTAGGTGCCCCAGCAATATTTGGAAATGCTGTACAATTCGGCGGTTCTACTGGTAGAGTTTCATATCCAGGAACTGGCTCTAGTGGTCTTTGGTCTGGAGATTTTACTTTTGAATGTCGTCTTAGAGCTGCAGCAATTGGTGGAGGTGTTAATAGATTCCTACTTGGTTCAGATTTAGTAAGTGGCTCATATTTTTGTACTATTAATACAGGTGCTGCTACTGGTGTTTTGTCTGTTTCTTTTAGAGGTAATTCACTTAATACTGGATTTATCCCTGTGGTAGATACTTGGTATGCTTTTGCTGTATGTGTAAATGCTCTTAATGTGGCAAATGGTCTTAAAGTATTTATAGATGGCAATATAGTTGCTCAAGCAGTACCACCAGTTGTTGGTGTAAGTTCTGCAGCATTATTTAGAATTGGTAATGACGCCAATCAAAATCAAGGTTGGAATGGTCAAGTTGATGAAGTAAGAATAACAAGAGCTTTACGTTATTCTGCTAATTATATACCAGCAGTTACACCATTTCCATAATTATGGCACAAGTACCATATCGCGCAAATTTATCTTCTTCGCAGTTTGCACTTACTCAAGCTAAAGCTGGGAGAAGTGTAATTAATCCTGGAGCTGATCAAAATTATGATCGACGTGTAGATCCTCCAGGTGAGGGATTAAAAAACTCTGTAGGTATTCCACAAGCTCTTTACATGGAGAATGTCCTTCCAACTCCAGATGGGTATAGATCTGTTGGAATGCAGGCTATAGTAGATGAAGATATTAATCCAACTCTAGGTTCAATTACTAAAACTATTGTTGTTCCAGTTCCTATTGTAGGAGCATTGGACATTGTAGAACAAATAACAATTCATTTTATTGGTGCAATTGACATTCTTTTTGTTCCAGAATTGTGGTTTCAAAGATTTGTTCCAGACCAAGCCTATAGTAACAATACTACTGGATATGTTAGTAATCCTATTTATCCTGATCATATTTCTTGGGCATTTGTTCAAGGGGTTTTATATATTCACATAATTGGTGACGCCAGTTCTCTTGGTGGAGCCAACCAACTTTTATACAGTGTAGAATATAATCAAGGTACAGATACTTTAGAGTTTACTGATGTAACTGCATCAATAACTGGTGCAGTGTTAAATAACCTTCTTGTTTGTATTCTTGGTTCATACAATTATTTAGTGCTTGTTTATAAACATGAAGTCTTTTGGTCTTCACTTACTAATGCATTAGATTTTACTGCATCTCTTGTATCTGGGGCCGGCCAAGAAGTTCCAACTGCCTTGACTTCACAGATTCGTTGGGCAGTTACGCATCCTGCAGGATTTATTATTTATACTGCCAATAATGCTATTGGTGTTTCTTATACTGGTAATCGTGCCTATCCTTGGAGATTTCGGGAAGTTCCCAATAGTGGTGGTGTATTTGATATAATTTTCCATGCTTCTACTGGAGTTGCTGGAGATGTTAATTCTGTTGCACAGTATGTTTTATCTTCAAATGGACAAATTCAAGCAGTAACTTTAGATAATGCACAAAATATTTTAAGTCAATTATCTGATTATCTTACATATGATGATACATTTGATGCTTGGAATGATTCAATTAATGATGTTGAACTAATTGAATTTCCTTTTGTTAGTGATGTAAGTAATAGAAAAATATTTAAAATCTCTACAATATTAGATAGATATTTATTTATTTCTTATGCAACAGAAACTACATATCCAGCACCTGATACTATTATGTCAGGAAAACCTTTATTCCTTTATTGTTTCGTTTGGGATTCATTATTAGACCGTCTTGGAAAATTAAAAATTGAGCATACTGATGTTTGGTTTGTTGATCAATATATTTATTTTGTTAATGGATCTGATCCAGAACTTAGTCAATTTACATATAAAGTATACACAAGAATGAATCTTCAAGAACCTGGTGGAGAAGTACCAGCAATTGAACATTCTGGTGTTCTCATTCTTGGAAAATTTCAATATGTTCGAGATAGATTGATTACTTTAGAAGAACTTGATATTGAATCTGCTCAAGATACTACATTAGGTTGGACTCTTGCTGGGACTAAAAATTTAACTCTTTTTGTAGATCCTTCATATGATGGAAAGAATTTTGATATCACTCAACGTGTAACTCCATATGTAATATTAGATCAAGGATCATTGATTAAAACTTTGGCTCACGTAACTGGTAAGAGTTTTCGTATTGGTTTTATTGGAGCATTTGATCTTGCATCTATTGAATTAAAATGTCAAATTGAAGGCCATATGTAATCATGGCTAATTCTAATGCAGTTATGCCTTTTGCTGGAAAAGTTAATCCAAAAGATGTACAAGAAACTATTGGGGTTACACAACTTGCTGTAGGTGGAGATATATTTGCTTGGCATCAAACAGTTGGAGGATTAATTTTTCAAGGGGGAAGAGTTCCTGAATTAACTACTGATGGTACTGTAGTTATTCCACTTAATGTACCTTTTCCTCAAAGATGTTTATGGTTGGGTTTAACTGTTACTGGTGGTGGTTCTGGTTTTGCTACAACATTAAATTGGGTTGCTGCATCAAATAATGATGTTACTGTTACTATGCAAACAGAAGGTGCTCTTTCAGAAACTCAACCACTTACTTGGTTTGCTATAGGGATTTAATATGGGAAAGATTAGAGATACTTTTCCTAGATTATCTGAAAACTTTGCTTGGGAAGAGGCTGAGCATACTAATCACAGGAATATTGATAATACTATTCCTGATGAGTTAGAGCAAACAATATTTGAGATTGGGTTAAAAATGGAGAATGTAAGAGCAATATTAAATAAAGAAAAACGTTGCGGTATTCTTGTTTCTTCTTGGTATCGTTGTCCTGAACTTAATATTGCTGTTGGTTCTTCAAATAGATCAGTTCATCCAAAAGGTACGGCAGTTGACTTTAT
>Ga0208320_1000012_pt1 | contig 44549 bp, 43 predicted proteins | sample EasRivMeERMZT299_FD_187531 | JGI IMG/M metagenome (GOLD analysis project Ga0208320, IMG submission 187531) | Soil microbial communities from meander-bound floodplain in the East River, Colorado, USA - East River MetaG ERMZT299 (SPAdes) (version 2) | ecosystem: Environmental > Terrestrial > Soil...
CTCCTATACCAGCATCATAATTAGTATTGTCATAAGGAGTAGCTAAAGTAACGGTGATTAAACAATTATCAGTAATGGTAAAACTGGTTCCATTAGCAGTATTGGAGTTTACTATATAACAATTCCCAGGACCGTTATCCATTATAGAGAAATAAAGGGCTGAAGTATTTACTGATCCATTGGCAGTTATATTACTAAAGTTGGAGTATTGTTTCTCTCCCACTTTAGGAACAATCTCAGCACAGACAAAGTTAACACCATCGGATCTTAGAACCTGTCCAGCGAGGCAGGAGTTTACTGGAACTGAATAAGCGGTTTGCTTTAGCAGCTTCCCATCTAAAGTGGCATATAAAGCCACATGGTCTACGTCTGAAACAGGAGGTCCGGCTATATCCCCTTTTCCTATCTGAACCCATGATGTCCCATTCCAGTTTTCATATTGGGATAAATCTTTGTTCCAAATCATTACCCCTGGATCTAAATATTGTAACGAGTTTCTCTCACTTTGGGTTAACGGGGAGATTAGTACCCCATTGAAACCTATTGTATCGTAGGCTTGAGCAGCTATCATCCATAATAATAGAACTAGCTTAATCATATTGTTCTCCAAATTACCATCTCCATAGTACCTGTATAGTTGGTACCTGCCATCGTGTCGGATTGGTAAGATAACTGCCCTGTAACTGGATCTACTAATAGGGTAATGCCGTCTGATCCACCAGTAAATCCTGAAGTTTGTACTTTATTTACTTTCCAAGTAGTGTAATCCACTTGGGCTGCCACCCATTTTATATAGTGGTTCCTACTGCTTCCATCCACCTTTCTAACTGAAAAGGCATCAATGGTTACCATGCTCTCACCTTGGGCTCCCATAATAGCCCCATTGATATTTCCGGTGGAATTGTTTCCAATGGATGTAGTGAAATACTCAGACCCTTTTCCTGGGGGTCCTTGGATACCTTGGGGTCCTTGAGATCCTGTAGGTCCAGCAGGTCCAGTTAATCCTATATCCCCTTTAGCTCCTGTAGGTCCCTGAGGTCCGGCAACACCTGTAGCTCCTGTAGGTCCGGCAGGTCCAGTATTTCCTATAGGTCCTTGAGGTCCTTGTGGTCCAGTAGGTCCAGCAGGTCCTTGAGGTCCAGGGTTTCCTAGGGGTCCTTGTGGCCCAGTGGCACCAGGAGGTCCAACAGGACCTTGAACCCCAGTACTACCTTGTGGACCAGGAGGACCAGGAGGACCTATATCCCCTGGCTCACCTTTTACTCCGGTGGCTCCCGTAGGACCAGGATCACCTTGAGGACCAGGAGGTCCTTGAGGTCCCGTAGGACCTGGATCAGTACTGGCAGGTCCCATAGGACCAGTAGGACCAGGAGGTCCTGCATCCCCTTTAACACCTTGTACTCCTCCTATTGAAACCCACTCTCCTAGAAGAACTTCATTTTGAAATGAATTATAGGTAGATATGAAAGCTACCCTATTTTCTCCAGATGCTCTTCCGAAACATAGCCAAAGAACTCTTTCTTTAACGACAACATCGTCTGGATAATAGGTATTCCCATCCTTGTACATCATGGGAGCGGTGCCTGTTATCCAAGCTGTCCCAGCATTATTTCCAATGGCATATTGATTGGCTTTTATAGTAGGTAGGGGTGGATAGGATTCAATGAAGGAAGTTATATCCTGAGACACCTCTTGAACTTCCAGAGTCAGCTTATCCAAAGCATTCTCTATAGGGAGTCCATCATAGGTAGTGGTGTTGCTTAAATCCGCATCTTGGTAGAAATCACTTCTTCTGTATACTTTTACTTTAACTAAATTAGCAGGGGCGGTTATAAAGGAAACCGAGAACCCCTGAACTATACCATCGTTTTTCGTCCCTTCTATAATACTATAGCCAGAGGTTTGTAATACATCGTCTTTGAATACTTGAATTATTGATTGTCCGTCACCTTGAAGGAATTGAATTGTATATTGGAAAACCTTGGCTACCCCATCAGCTACTTGGGTCTGAGTTACCGTTCTGTTAGATATGGTCATTTACATCCCCTTCGCAGCTTCAGTTAATTGCATTTGCAAATAATCATAAAAGGATTGAACATAGAAAGCATTATTAAACGGCATCATCCTCCTTCCTTGCCCTACATATTTTTCTATCTTCACTCCACTAAAACTTTGTTCTGAGGCCACCGTCATGGCATCCGCTAGAAGCCCTTTAACCGTTTCTACCCCAGAGGACACTTCACCTATAGCAGCCCCACCAAATCTCTCCGATAAGGTTCTATTGGAGAGTGCTCCCCCTCCTATAATATCTCCTGGTACCCCAAGGATACCAGAAGAGGTCAAAGAATCTATGGCTAATAATCCCATATTAGTGGCAAATTTATCATTGGTATAATCGTACCTATCCGCCAGTTTTTCACCCTGAGGAGTCTCCATCATTATGGAAGGAATCCTTGTGGCATCTTTAAGCATTTGGGTTCCAGCACCTACAATCATCATGGACCCAGATAGTTTAGCTAAATGCTTTAGAGATTCGTTGGCAAATAGCCTCCCCTCTAGATTGGAAGATCTTAAGGACTCTTTGGCACCTACCCATATCTGGGCTACTGGTCCTTTATATTTTAGGAAAAATTCTGCTGCGGTTCCTACCTTAGTGGAGTTGTCTAGCATCTGCCAGGCTGCTCTAGTCCTAGGGGTAGCCATAGGAGAAGCCTTAGAATACTCCGCCACGGTTAATCCTAGTTTCTGCCTCAACTTAGTGAGAGCTACTTTCTCTGCTGCTGTCTCAGCATCTCGGATAGCATTGTCCACAAGGAATAGATTGAAGTCCCTGCCTCCAGGCATGAAGTCTACCTTCCCACCCTTATCCATAATCCCTGCTACCTGTCTCCATTCAGCTTCGGAAAGACCACTGGCTTTTAAAAAATTCTGTTGGAAATTATTTAAGGACTTACCTTTCATTATAGTATCTACAAAGGTAGCTAGTTCATGCCTTACTGCCGACATCCCTGCTCTTTTGGATCTACCTATCATATAATCCAGTCCGGTGGTCTTAGCTAATACCCCTACCATCCTGTCCGACATCCCCTGTTTACCTTCCATGAGTAGACGATTACGAATCATCATTTGTTCTGATTCCATCATCACCCCAAGTTTGGCTACATCTTCAGGAGAGGAGTTTTTTATAAAGGAACCCATCAGATCCACCATGGACCCTATAAAACTGCCACCATTTATATTGTGAATCTTCATGGCCATTGAAGGCCAATCAAGAACGATAGATAGTGAAGCCTTACCTAACTGGGCTAGAGCCATGTAATTATTTACCCTTCTCTTCCAAGTAGATGCTGAGGATTCCCTATACCCTGGAGTTTCACCATTCCCCATGAAATAATTCATAAGGCCACGGATCTCATGTTTATCTCCAGCAGGAATGACTTGCCCCAAGGAATGCATATCTTTAAATAAAGTTTCCAGATTCTCTTCTGGTTTGTTGCCAAATATCTTTATCAGTCCAGCCTTCTTAGCCAGTCTGTCTATGGAATTTAGCTGGGATAGATATAAGGTTTGGGCATCCCCAAATTTCATATTGTAGTCGTAGGCATCTTTCCCAGTCTTGAAGTGATAAACCCTTTCACCAGAGCCCAGGGAAAGACCATTCATAGCCTGTTTATCCCCTTTCTCTATTCTATCGTAGGTGTCTCCCAGGAACTCGGTAACTATAGTATCGTCAGTGGTATTGAAGGATCTCTCCCAATCTACCGCTTCTTTTATATGAGCTACCCATTCTTCTTTAGGCACCGCTAATATCTTTTCAAAATCATGGACTGTAGTTCTTACATATTTCTTCAAAGCCTGGACGTGCATTAGGGCTTGTTGTTTAACTTCAAATTGTACGGCATTACTTTTCTTTATGGCTTCAGCATAAGCTAGAGCCTCTCCAGTAAGTTCCTTATTGTCATATATATGTTCATAGACATCCAGGTCGTATCTCCCATCTTCAGCCCGTTTAAGTAGACCCAATTTACCTTCAAAGGCTCTGCTGAAACTATGGTACATGGCTTGGGCATGAGCCCTTATAGCATTGTCGATGGTATTATATTTGTCTTTTACATTGTTGGTGGTGTAATCAAATAGGTTCTTTATCCCTTCCACTGGATCAAACTTCTTACTTTCTTTCCAGCCTTTCTCAGACCAGAAGGAATCAAACCCTACCCGATAATCATTGTTCATTACCCTGGCAAGATTCTCACCACGAACCACATAGTTCTTGGATTCGTTTAAAGCCTTAAGGACCTCAGCGTGTTCCAGCCCAGCCATCTCTGACATTATCTCGTCAGGAGAAATCATTCTCTTGGCATACTTCTTATGGAGCCCTTCCAATTTAGCCATGGCTTCTTCACTAAGTTCAGGGAAATTTAATCTACACTCAGTCACTTATCCCCCTATTAAACAATCAAAGAACCCTTGTAAATCCTTGGGCATCTTGGATTTAACATAGGCTAATGTCTCTTTTATCTTCTGTCCCTCTTTCAGCCTTTCAGTGTACAAGGCTTTCTGTTCTGGAGGAACTTTATCCAATAGCGTTTTATCTGCTTCCATCCTTTTAGCGAAGTCGTCCATTTGTTCAAATTCACCTTTTATCTCCTCGGTTTCTATTCTGGTTAATTCTTTCTTACTACTCTCAGCAGCTATCTTGGGATCATCTTCTACTTTCAACTTATCCGCCCTATCCACCATTGCCTGGGTATGTTTTTCAGGATTAAAGGGTTTGGCATCAGTAGCAGGGTCCTGCATATGGGTTATTACTTTCTTAGGGTTCTTGGTGTTGGGAAGAGTTTCATCTATCCTGGCATTAGGGTGGGTGGATATATCCATAGGGTCAGACACCATTATGTTCTTATCGTCTATGATATGAAGGGCTTGGTGGTAGGTTTCATTGGAAGCCTTCTTACCTATCTCCTCTCTTCCTCCCTCATAACTATAAGCCTTTATTCCTTCCTTCCTCATTACCGCATTTAGTTTTTCAACTAACTCACTTCCCTCGCTACCATCTCTGGCAGCCAGTATTTCTAAAATTTCTCTATAGGTAGCAGGGTCAGCCCTATCCTTCAGCCTATCTAATATGTAAGCGGCATTATCAGAGTTAAGTTCCCCTGATCCATGAGCAGCTTTAACAAAGGCTACTAGCTTACTCTTATAGGTTTTAACTGGAGCTTCTATATTTAAGACTCTGGCCGATCCAGGCATATTAACTTTTACTACCGCTCCCTCACTAGGGTTAATGGTATTTCTAGCGGTGTTCTTTGCCACATGGTCATGGGCTGTAACGGTTATTCCTTCACCATAAGCACTATCCAGTACCCTATGGTTGTGATTGGAAAGATTACCAGTGGGGGATTCTTTTACTGCATATAGGGTAGGGTGATTGGTTTTCAAGGAAGCGAAATCCACTACCTCTCCTTGGACTGGAACCCTATCAGGAGCCCCTATAGGCTTCTCCCTATGAAGCCATTTAGTCCTTTCAGACTCATTAACTGCTTGTAGGGGGTCTATTGTTTTGCCTTCATTATGTTGTGTAAGGACCGTTTCCACTCCTGCTGCCTTCTCTGCATCCGTAGATTTTAGGTAAGCTTTGGCTTTAGATCCCAGCTTAGATAAAAGGAAGTGGATAGAAGTTCCGGCTGCGGTGGATATGGCTATGTTTTGTATGGAGTCTATAGTTGGAGTCTCTTCTCCAAATACTTGCTTTCTCTTATGGATTGCCGCTATCTCCTGGACTGTATTCTCTCCTATGTTGGAGAGTAAGGTGGTTAAGAGGGCTCTCTCTGCTAAAGCAGGAACTGTTCCTAGTAACCCCCCAGAAGCCATAGATAAAATCCCACCCAAGGGATCTAGAGCACCTTTAGCTAAACTCCCTAGCAATGGATATAGACTAGTTCCAAAAGCACTACTATCCACTCTGGCTAGAGTTTCATCCATGGCATTTTTACTATGCTGTTGTAGGGATAAATATTCAGCTTCATTAAGGGTTACCGGACGATCCACTTTTATATTGAATTGTAGGGCAGCTTCTTCAGCAGTAAGTTGAGGGGATTTATCTTTACCCACTTTAGGCAACCAACTAGCTGCTGAAGTGGTTAAGTTTTCTGTTTGCTTATAGGCGGAAGTAAACATGGTAAACCCTGGAGTAGTAGGAGCAAATGCTTGAGCCGCATAAGTCTGAGCCGCCCTATTCCCCATTTCCTGGTGAAGGGCTTCGGGGCTGAATGGGTTTATAGGTAATGCCATTAATCAGTCCTATTCATAGTGGGGTTAGGTTGATCTCTGGTTATTATGGATTTAAGCCCATACCACATATCTTTGTACATAGGGGTTTTCATATCTTCTAGTTGTTTAGGGGATATGCCTATGAACCCTTGGTTTAAAGCTGTATTGGGGTCTGCTCCCCTATATTGGGAGGATGAATAGGTGTAATTAGTTCCTTTCTTGGAATTTATCCTAGACTCTCTTCCTAGAGTATCCCTCATTACAGGATAAAAAGTTCCATCATGTTCTTGGAATTTGGTAAATACTCTAACCCCTGCCCCTGAAGCTACTTCGGTCATTACCGCTTGCATTTCATGGTAGGGAATATTTCCTGTCTTATAGTCCATTCTCTGATTGCTAAAAATAGGAGCCATACCCATTAATCCCATAATGTTGGTTTTAACTTGTTTGAGTTCAGCAGCAGTAGGTGGATGGTCAAATAAAGTGGTAGCGTGTTCTTGTATCATTCCATCTATTATCCCCCCAACAGCAGCAGAGCCTCTATCAGGATTAAATGTTCTCAGGACCATTTTTAAAGACAATAATTCTTTGTTCAAAGGGGTTTGATTTTTGGGAGCTAAAGAGGATCTAAGATACCCTTCAGCAGCCTCATCAAAAAATTTAAAAGTCCCTTTGACATCTCCATTTTGTAAGATGAACTCTGGGTCTTGGGTCATTTGAGAAGCGGTACCAATCTTCCCTTTGTCTAGGTTATATTGTTGCATATACTTTTCTGGAATAAGTATTTTAGCGGTAGAGGAAGGACCGGAGTAACTCTCCAAGTGAGCTTTCCCAAAGACCTCTTCAGTGGCTCTTTGAATGGCTACTTGTTTATCCGCCCCATTTCTAACCAAGCTAGTAGCTCTGTCCATTATGGCATTCATATAAGCCCCAGCCATTCCTGGATTTTTTGTCTGCATATCCCCTATTTGTTTTTGGATATTTTGTTGTAGTAATGGGTTATCATAAAACTTTTTTTCTATACCCGATCTTAATTCCTTTTGAATAGGGTCCATGGTTTTTCTATAGGTGTTGTTTTCCAACACTGAGGACATTACCGATACCGCCACTACAGGGTCGTCTATCCCTACAGCCACCAGATATGTCGGATCAGTGGCGGAAGATCCTCCATAATCCTGGAGCATTTTAGAAAATTCTGCTGGAGGAAGGACTACCGATAATCCTCTTATATTATTATAGGCTGTCTGGAAATCCGCTATAGTGGGATTTTGGTTGGCATCAAAGGATGCAGAGGCATCTCTCATAATAGTTTTAATTACTGATTTGGGGAGAGTTCTTCTATCTACCGCAGGAACTCCAAGACTGTCATATCTGTTATTGGCTATGTTCCTAATGTCCATAGCTCTCTTGGATTTAACATCGGGAGGGATACTGCTATCCCCCATCATGGAGGTATAGTCTTTTACTGCTTGGTCATAGGTCTTATCCCTATTTTGGATATAGGCTCCACCATCTTCTTTAAGCTGGACCATATTCGCTTTATGAACGGCATCTACCTTGGCTATTAAGGCTTGTACGGCTCCCTCCCCTCTATAGGGATATAGCTTCTGGGTTTCAGGGGTTATAAGCCCACTGTCTATCATCATCTGAACCCCATTAGTTTTTATACCTTCTATCCTCTTGGCATAGGTTTCATCAGAATCCCAAGGGATTGCCCTTACTATTTGAGCAGCAGCTTCTCCTGCATGGGCTTCTATAAGCAGTCTATCTTTTTCAAAAGGCTCTAAATCACTATTTGCTATTTCTGATTTTAGAAACACCCCTTGAGCTTTTACGGACGGGTCCGCTATATCTACTCCAGTAGTGCCCATATCCAACATGGAAGAATTTCTATCATCCACTAGCCTGGAGAAATCGTTTTGTTTTTGTTTATTCTTAGCGGTCATTTCTGCCATTAGGGAAGTATAAACCCTAGCCTGAGTATCTGCGTCCAGATAATCTCCTAAGTGTTGTGCTGGAACATCTATCCCTTTGGTCTTATCGTAGGCGGATAGTCGGGCGGTATTGAAGTCGAATTGATATTTTTTCCCGTCTTTATCCGTGGCCACAATGTGTGCTAAATTCTTGGTAGGTTGCCCCTTCAACTTTATCTTAGAAGTCTCCACCGAAAGAGTCTTTCCTTCCATGTCTGGCCCCAAAGCAGCCTGTACCGAGGCCAACATCATCTTTTCATGTTTGGAGTCAAAGAGCCCAAGTCCAGCAGCCACTCCCGAGAAGTTTTTCTGTGCCAGATTCTTATCGAAATATATTTTAGATAGTCCCAATTGGGTGCCTCTAATCTTGTTCATGGTTTCATCTTTACCAACAGCATCTTTAAACCCATAGGCGGTGGATTGGTTGTATTTTATTCTTTCCATGGTTAGGTCTAGATCAGATATTTTACTATCTTCAATATTGTTCTGTAATATTTTCAAAGAGGCGTAATCGTCTTGTTTGGTTAAATCAGCATTTATCTGTTTGAACCTATTGTCCATCAAGGTTCTTCTACCTTCTTCATGTTTGGATATAACATGGGTCCTGTCCTCCGCTTGCCACATTCTATAGGCAGCAGCACTAGGGGCACTCTTTTGCATATCCGAATCGAACTTCTCATTATCTGCTTGCATATCCTGGGTAAAGGTTTTCCCATTCTTCATCTTGAAGGTGAACGGGTCAGCTTGTTTTATTTTTTGTTCGTATTTTTCATCTCTTTTAAGTCGGGAGAAACTAGTGGCGTTTAATGCCCATGATTTGTTTTCTACGTCCAACATCTTTTCACCGTAGTCGGACAACTTCTTGCCAAAGTTACCTACACTTGCTGCTAAATCCCTATCAAATCCTAGCAGAATGGGGCTGCTGGCATCTTGAATGTCCGCTTTTCTGACATTCTCATTTGCCGCTCTTATAGGTCCTGGAATATTTATCTTTCCCATATTTCCTCTACAATATACTCATTGCTATGTTAGATGCGGTCCCACCTATAGCCAAAGCAGTTTTTAAGAACCCTGTGGATTTCTTTGCCTTGGCCCTTATATCCGAAGCCTGTTTTCTTAAATCTTGTTCTTTCTGTCTGGACAGAGAGTTGTTATAATCCCTCTCATGTTCCGCCCTAAGTTCCATGGTTACCTGGGTTCTAGCAACACTATCCATAGCTGCCAAGGAAGTTTCATCATTTACTGAAACACCCCCACTAGCTGTTTCCGCTCTATTGGCTCCTTGTATGGCATGGGTCTGTCCTCTGGCATCACTGATGTTTTGCCATATCCTACCCGTGTATTCATATCTTTGGGCTATCTCAGCATCGGCTTCCCTTACTAATAGATCAGCTTGCCTATAAGCATCTTTCTTTTTAGCATGGGCATCCATAAGGTTGCCAATAAGTTCAAAAGTATTTCCAGCAGCCGAAGCCCCTTTAGCCCAATTGGATCTTTCATTGGACCCTTCATTTTTATAAAAACTATTCTTTTCTGGAGGAGGGACAGGTGTTGGAGGTTTAGGTATTACTACTCCCATTATAATTCTCCCGTGTCAGCACGGACAAATAGTCCGGTTATACCAAATGGTATCCCACTATCGACTTCTATGCACACCTGTTGTTTTTCGCCAGCAGAAGAATCAAAGTTCATAACCACATCCCCAGTATACATTTTTAAGATAGTGGGGTCTGGTACTGGAACCTCCATAGAATATAAATTTTCAAAAGTATTTCCAGCCTTCCCTCGGTAGGATTTATATAGTTTAAATAATAGTTTATCAAATCTCTTAAAGACCATTTGTAAGTTTCCAAATGCCCCTGTAGCTGGGGGTTCTAGATTCAGGGTCTTTAATCTACATTTATAGGAATACCCATAATTCAATTGTTCGTAGTAGTCAGGAAGTATGATGGCTCCATTGGTCCAATCAAAATTCCCCACTTCTTCATAATATCCACTTAAGTAATCCTTAACCCCAAAGACAGTGGTTTGCCCAAAACTGGAAGGTAGTCCAAATCTGTTTTGGATGGCATTGATCCCCTTGGAGAGTAGCCATCCTATAGACCCTGGAGCAGGGAGAGTTACCCAAGTTCCAGCTATGGCATTGGCTAAAGAGGTAGCGAACCTCACCTGGGTTTTAGAATAGTATATTGCCCAGAACTGGGTTCCTGTAGGGTAAGCCCCCCAGGGAGCAGAGGTGGATAACTGAACTCTTTGTAGGGGAACTATAGGAGGGAAATTTGGGGTATTGGCCCAATTGAAAGCATTATTAACCGCATCCCAATTGGCGGTACTTATGGTCCAACCGAAATTGGTAGCGGTAGTCTGTGCAGCCCGATCTATTAGTACGAAATCTAATTGTCTAAGCTCTGAAGGGTGTTCCCATAATTCCCCGATAATGGGTTTTATATCATAGGAGTCCGTATTCTTCCCCCGTATCAGAACATGGTATTGGGTATCGCTGTATTTATCTACTACCCATAATTCCCGTTTATTAATCATAGGGTTTAGATAGACAAAAATATCCATTATATTTTTAGCCGTGGTAACATATTTACACCAGGAAGCTACCCCATAAGCCTCATCCAATATCGCTCCTATTAGTTCCCCATTACTGAGGAGAATAGGAACAAAGGAATCTTCTGACAGGATATCTATCTTTTTTATAAATACCCTTTCTCTGGAAGTAATATCTGTTATGGGATTTTTTATAGCATCAGTAACATATTCCTGGGACAACAAACTTATGGCTTTGGTTATATACCCTTGGGCTTCCCCACTGAAGGATAATTGCTTTAGTTCTATTTCATCGTTACCTACGAATAATATATTTCTATCTTGGACAATAGCTTTATATCTAGCTCCCCCATGTTTGGAGTTGAATACAACTTCCCGATTTAGAGCTCCAAAAGCTGAGTCCCCTGTGCCTCTGATTAAATGCTCTCCCACTGAGGTCCCAACCAGTAATACGGTTTGGGATACAAGCCACTCTATTTCCTGTATTTCAGAACTGGATATACCTATAGAGAAAGCATCGTCATTGGAGAGAGCTCCAAAGTACCCCAATTGGGATAAATCCGTGGTAGAGGCTGCATCCTGGGTTAATTTATTTACTGTTAAAATAAAAGGATCTCCAGTCCTACTCAACCAAATGGTAGAAGGGTTTCCCTTAGTAGTAGCGAAGATTAATCTCTGCTGGAAAGTGTTTACCAGCTTAGGATAGCCAGCAGTTTTGTTCCAACCAGAAATAAAAAATATGGAAGAGGCTTGAGTGGTTTCCACCCAAGTGGCTGTCTGTCCTCTCATCTTAACTGCGGTAACATAAGGGGGTACCGCTCCTGCTCTGGGGGTGAACCCTGTTATATAAAATCCTAGTTCAGTGGAAGTTCCAGCAGGAAGTATCCTGATGAAAGTTCCTATGGAATCTATAGTAAATAGATCGTCCGCATTGGCTTCCAGGGTATGAACAGTATCCGCTCCAACGACTGTAGGGGCTGCCTTATTTTTTATGGTTAAGGTTGAGTCCCTGTTTTTTACATAGGGATAACCCAACAAATAGGCTTTATAGTGAATCTTTGGGGTTTTAGTGGAGAGCAATCTGGTATTTATAAATTCTGTTATTTTCCACTCCCCAGCAGGTACCGCAGTAGTAGGGTAGAACACCAATGCCAATGGCTCTATATCACTACTGGAATTAGTTATTATAGCTTCCCCTCCAGATATAAATATATTCCAGGTATCCACTGAGGGTTGAACTGCTGTAGGAAAAGCATTAAATTTAGAATGGGGTTGAGGGAACTCGTATAGGATATCAGCATTCAAACTGGTGACATTTTTAAATACCGTGGTATCCGTTATAGATACCCCATTTTGAATCTTATTTTTAATATAGGCATCCAGGGTAGCCACATAAAAAGGGGAAGCATTTATCTGTCCCGATATTATAACCAATAAATATTCCACCCCTTTGTACACATAGGGAATTGCCCTAAGTCCTGGGGCTTCCCCACTGGCGTGTTTTACCGGAATAGTTATCTTTTGGTATAATCTAAAACCAGGTCTGGTCTGGGCTCCACCCGTTCTCTTGGAGTGGAAATTAGTCATTTCCTCCAGACCGTTTTTAAATTGTTCTATCTCTGTCCTGGAGTCCGCTTCCCTTCCAAGAAACCCTGATCCGAAGTTGTTCTGAGCCTGAAAGTATCTCATCGGGACCCTCTGACGAATACGAAGTCATTTGGGTCTACCGAGATATCGCTGCTGTCTTGAGAAGCTTCGATACTTCTGGCCACAGCTAATACTTCTTCTTTTTCTTTCCTGATGTCCCCTAGAATACTTATACTTTGTAGAATGGAGAAACAGCATTCTGCCGCCAGTTCCAGATAAAAAGCTTTCGTAAAATACGGGCTAAATAGTGTCGTATCAATGCAATCATAGACATAGTTAATACTGACAACACCCATATCTGTAGCAATCTTATCGCCCTCTATTTCATATAACTTCTTCTCGCCATAAGTCGGGTAAATATAATTAGGGATATTTCCTTGAAGCTCATATATCTCCACTAATCGGAGATAGTCGATGGGTAGTTGAAAGTAATGGCCATAGCCGAACAAAGGTGGCGGTAACACTTCTGAAAGAGCCACTCGCTTTAAAGAGAAACCCCATTGATGATCTTCCAGGACTCTTCTCCTGCAAACATCGTACATGGTTTTCATTATTTTGGCACGTTTAGCCTCATCGTCAATAGATGAAATCCGCTCTACCCCTAATCGGACTAGAGCGGAATTAATGATCTGTATAGAAGAAAGTCCAAGCACATTACCCTCCTAAAGAGGGAACATACCCCCTCTAACTTTTAGTCTGACACATACAGTATACAGACTTCTAGAACGGCAACAGTAGCATTAGCTCCTCCTGCCGTAATAACTTTAATGTCTGTTCCTGTATCGTTATCAGGCTTCCCCAACCTTTTCATTATCATAGGAGATGCTACCCCTACTGCCAATATTCCGGTTGAATTGAAGTTAGTTCCAGCCGCATCCCAAGCTTTAGCAGGAAGAAGATCTGAAGTAGTCCCTTCCGCTATAAGTGCTCCAGGACTTGCCTCTGAAGTGGCTTCTAACCTGGTGGCTGCAAGCCTTAGTGCCAAGGTTACTCCTGTCCCAATAGGGGCTGAAGTTTTCATGGAGGCGGATAAAATGGTACAATTTGGTGGAAGTTTCCCTCCAACAAAAATTACATCACCTATCGACTCTGTTCCCATAGTATATCTGTCTATCATACAATGGACTTTTCCAGCGATTTCGCCTTTTTTAGCCATCTGTGTTGGATAGGACTGATATACTGCTGCGTAGTTTTCACCATATTTATTGGCCATCTTTATGTCTCCTTACAAATTAATTCTACTACTTTCACTTCATCCATTCTAGTACAACCTACAGTGCAAGCACCATAGACTTGATAGGCATAATGTTTAGTAGGAATTTCGGTTATTTTCCCGTTAAATAATCTTGGAAGGGCACATATGATTGCTTCATTTGCGGTAAACGCAAAAGTCCTTCTTCCTGCTCCTGCTGGTATGGTACCGTCTGCACCTGTAGCGGTGGTTCCAGTTACTACCCCAGTATCCTTGTTATAGACAACTGCTGCGGCTTCAAAAGGAAGTAGTTCTGTTCTTACAAACTTAAAGCCCATGAAGGTATCAACTTCCCCTTGTACTAAGGCTTTAACGGTATTGTAATCAGCACTAGTAACCTCAGTAGTAGCTAACAAGTCGTCTATCTGTTTTGCAGTACAGACATAGATTATCGGCTGATAATCGTCTACCGCTTCTGCTTGTTTCATTTTTAGCTTCACTTTACGAAGCCCTTTAAGTGTCAGGGCATTCCCTGTTCCAGCAGTATCCAATGCGGCTGTTGAAGCAACAGAAGCTATTTTTTGGGTATTGGGAAGAGGAATTATTACATCCCCTTTCTTACCACCTCTGGCACTACCTAAGGCGGCTGCTATGATTTCCCTGTCTATTTGTCTACCGAAGCCCATACCCATAGCTTGGGCATATGAACTTTCTAGGTTCATAATGACTCGGAGTTTGTCCTCTTGATCCACCATATCAGCGTCATAGAAGTCTGACATTGTATTGGCTCGTCTAGAGTGTGGGGTATCTACATAAAGCACGTCTGAATGCCGACCTTCTTTACGCCTTGGATCTCTTACTCCAATTCTTTCGTAATAGGCGGTCTCAGCGTGTTGCATTTCTTGTCTCATATACGGTCGTAAACGAGACATCTTTTGTTGTGCTAGGAAATATACGTTGGCCGAGAACTGGTCGACCATCGCTGTTGTTACTTGAAATGACATATTAACCTCTCTTATTGCAATTAGTTTTTACTTATTGTTCTTCGAGAGATTGTCCACAGCGTGGATCACTCTAATACGAATATTTTTGTGGATCGGTTAAGATTGTCCTATCCGTATTTATTCAAATTATACAACGGCAAAGTTTACTGTCAAATATTATTTACGGAAACCTTCTACACAGTCGTAGTAGGCTTGCCCGTCAAAAGCAGCACACACGCTGTCGTCCACAGCCCCCATAAGATGATGACCACCATGTCCGCCTCCTCCGTGTCCTGGGGAGCCGTGTCCTCCGCCTCTTGGACGGGAATGTCCTCTGGAGGGTCCAGGATGTCGATTGGGATACCCCCGATTAACCACTACAGTGGGTCCATCTGGAGTTTGACTCTGACTTTGAGTCTGACTTCCAGGCTGTCCACAAGATAAAACCAATAATAAAGAAACCAATATCAATTTCATGCTTATTCCTTTGGTTCAGGGGTGATTCTACCCCTCATTGCAAATAATTTAGTCATAAACTCAGTGGCTTTTTGGTGATTTGGATGATTCCTATCGTGATAGGGGTGTTTTTGGTCCCCGAATATGGTATTTATCTCCAATTCAGCCTCGTGTGGAGTCATATAGGTCATTCCAGAGCTATCTTTCCCTTGAAATGTATCTTCTCCGAAAATAGTAGCCCCCAGGTTAGATAAGAACTTAGTTAAGTTTACATCATTTTTGATGGGAGAGTTATTTAAGTATTCTATGAACTCGGGAGGGGCAAATTTGTCTATTACCGTCCTCGCCATCTCTAATCTTTGCTTAAAAGCCGCTCCCCATTCTTTTTGTAGGGAGGTTATAGCCAAATCCTTGTTCCTGGCTAGCTCTTGCTCCTCATTTTTCATGTTTTCAGCTACTGCTTCAGACATATGGGTAAGCATATCTTGTACTAAGGCAGGAGGATATTTCTGTTCATGGGCGTGTTTCACCAATTTCTCCACAAAGGCATCTTCTAGTGGAGACTTCTCTGGGTCATATTCTATCTTTTGGGTGTAGGCATCGAAATCGGTATCATATCCAAAGACCTTGGTATGGAAATCTACCCACTCAGACTCGGTAGAGTCCTGGTGAGGCATTACTATCCTATCCTTACCCATAGTCTTTTGACTGTGGACCAAAGATTTAAGGGCATTTCCTACATTAACTTTGCCATCAGGACCGATATAGGGTTTTAGGGAGAGTTCGGTTTTGATCTCATCTGGGGTTCCTTCTGGCCATTGAACATCTGCTCCTCCAAATACGTTGTCGATTTTTTTCGGTGGTGCAGAAGCAGGACTTGGAGGAGCACTAGGGTGTACAGTACCAGTATTACCCAGTAAACCAGTGGATTGTGTTCCTTCAGTAGTACCACTACCGCCCACGCCAGGAGCATTATGAGTATCAGTATTAGTACTTCCATCCGTTGTTCCAGTTGCTGTTTCAGACATATTATTCCTCGGGGTTTGCCATACTTTCAAGCATTTTTCGATATTTTATTACATCGGTATTTATCATAGTCAGTATTTCAAATATCACGCTTCTCCGGCCTTCATTGTAATACATTTTGTAAGGATCTTCGGAGAAGGTTCCGTCTAGTACATGGCAATTACCCATCAATTGTTCTAGTACTGCCTCTCCATCTTTATTTTCAAAAACTTTCTTAAATAACTTTATAGTTGTTATTTGGTCGTCTTCTTCGTGATTCATCACATCTGTTGCCCTTTATTTACGGCAGTTACCAGAGGAGCGATATTGGAAGCGGCTTGGGTTTGTTCCGCAGCCATCTGAGCATCTTGCTGTTGAGCCATCTGCTCTGCTTTCTGTTGCCTTATCTCTGCTACAGCATCTTCTGATTTTAAATATCTCTCGTCAACCCCAAAGGCATCAAAGGATAGTCTCAAGATAGCGTCCCCATCTATGTTATCCATGATATCGGGCTGACTCTGTACGATAGGAAGCACTTGCGAGAGGGCTCTTTGGAAGCCTTCCTGCTCTCCGGTTATCTGGGCTCTGGCTAAGGTGGAAGTGTATTTAATCAACACCGCCCCTCCTGCCGCCTCTATCTCTTTAGGGGTAGGAGGAAACATTCCAGCCCTGAAACAAATACCAAACACCCTGTTTATAACAGGGGATAATAATTCATTTTGAAGTCTACCCAGGATTCCACCCAATGCCCTTAACTGCTCATCCCTTCTTTGGATTACTTCAGTGGCGGTCATACGATCTTGTTGGACCGTTTTTAAGGCATTGATGTAATAGCCGTCATGGATAGCCAGTCCAATTTTATCCAGAAGCTCATAGCCCAAGTCTGGTCGGGCTCCAGTGGCTATTGGTTCTATCTTATCCGAACCAGGCCTTCTGTAATTTATGCCAAACGGCTTAAATTTGAGTGGTCGTAACATAGAGTTATCAGCGATCTGCAAGGGTGGAGCTATTGCTAACTGGGCCCCTTGCAAGATCACCTTTTTCATGGCATTAATAGTACGGATATCCGGCAACACGTCCATCCCTGGACTCCGGCCATAAATCTCCCCTGCCAATTTAGACCAACGAGGTACCGCATACGGAAACTCATGGAACCCCTTCCTGGGGTCATTTAATAGTCTAGGAAAATTTGTTAAAACATGGGCGGAAAAATAAGGGTGCTTTAAACCCTTTGGCAGTATCTCAGCAACCGCTAGATCCTCTATCGGACCTACGGCATGAAGTATTTCATATTCAAATGAAGGATCGTTCTTAAGCTTATCCGCCATCTCCCTATTTAATACTTCCCCTCCGAATTGCTGTACTATAGCTCTCACAGAGAACTTATATTTTCTGATAATAAAATCTATCTTGCCTCTTGCATTTTCATCAATATAACATTTATAAATGGGTCGAGCCTGGCACCTGATAACGTCTATCGGGTCCTCTTCAATCCTGAAAGGAGCAGTCCCAAATGATCCTAAGTCCTGATATACTTCTAGGATTTCTTCTTGAAAGTTTGAGTTTCCTAATACTCGCAACATTATGGATACTATTTCTTGATTCCATTTCCTAACACTGGATAATGTATCTATATCCCTAATCCCAGTGGATAGTTCAAACCATCTAGTGGTTGGGTTGGTGAGCATTGAGTGTAGGGCATTGGAGAGTTCGTTACAATACCTCTTGGCGGATGAGTCGTAGAGGTGTTCAGTTTTATCCTCTCCTGGAGTGGCGTTATCCCATATGTCGTCCTTATTGGGGACTATATATCTGGATATCTGTTCCCATAAAGATTCCCAATTAACTCGGGAGCCCTTCATGGTGGCGTACCTCTTTACTATGTATTCAGCTAGAGGATCTCGGGAAAAGTTCGGGTCTGGTGTCTTTGTTGCCATTATCCGAACAATCCACCAAAGGGCGAGGACTTAGCGTATTGTCCCATCCAACCCATGTTCTTACCTCCACCAGCTTGCATTCTACTGGTTGAAGCGACAACGTCTCTTCGGGCCCTGATGGTGTTAGCGGCTCTTTCAACATCCCATGCTCCCTTGCTACCAGGGGCTGCTGATACAACATTGGTTCCCTGATTGGTGATATATTTCTCTCCAGCTTGTTGCCTGGATAACAAATCCTCGGCAAAGCCTTTTCCATATTTGGCTTCTATGTCCTCACCATATCCTGACTCACCTTGGGTGTTGGTATATTCCTGTCCATATTGTCTTGGTGGTGGGGGTGGTGGAGCAGGTTTCTGACCAATCCCTAATGACTTACTCTTAAACTTTATTCCAAAAATACCATCATTATTCCCCAAGACATGGGATTTAAAAAATCTTAAAAAAGATAATAAGTACTTCATGCCAGTCCTCCTAAAATTTAAACGGATCATAGCTGTGATCCGACTCATCCTTCATATTAAGTATCGCTTCTGGGATGTTTCCCCCCATACCAGGTTCATAAGCTTCTCCAAAAATTCTAAAAGCATCTGCCCCATGAGAAGCCCAATTATGTAGAGGATGCTCAGAATAAACTTTAAGCTTTGGATCATATTTCCTCTCATAACTCATCAAGGCTTCCACCCCCATCTTACAATTATTAGCATCAAAGAAGCAACGAGGTAATAGCGTTCTTACCGCATGAATCCCATCCGCTACCGTTTTGGGTTTCGGTAATACTATTATAGACCCTAATCCCATATTTTCCATAAATTCTTTTCGGGTTCTGCCAGTACTTATTTCAGCCGAGCCTCCATCGTGGGGGATGTAGTGGTTGCCATAGACATAACCATGGGAAGTGGAGAGTTTTAAAATCTCTGGAACATAGTGGTCCAGCCCCAATCCGTGGTTCTCCATATAGTTTATAACTCTAATCTCCCTTCCCACCTCCTGGATAAACCAGATGGCACAGGAATCAGAGAAGCCCAAATCCCAGAAAGTCATAACTCTAGCATTGGTTTCATGGGGGACTTCCGCTATCTGCTTCTTCTCCTTAAGCTCCATCATATATTTCTGGTAGTACTTATTAGAAGGGGCGGCATTGAAGTCGCACATATACTCTTGGAGCCAGGCTTCTTCAGTCATTGAGGCTTTAAGGTCCTCCTGTTCAGTCTTTTCTATCAGGTCGGTATCTTGTACCGTCATTAACTTAGTGAACCATCCTGGGTGTCCTCTTCCAAAGTCGTAGATTCGCTTGAAAGCATTATCCCCTTTAGGCGTTCCGATGATGAGCTCCCACCCAAGTCTGTCCGAAAGAGTAGGTAATAGCACCTTATCCCTAACATCAGGGTGCATATCAGCAAATTCATCAAGAACATATCCGTCAAGATAGATGCCTCGTATAGAGTCATAGTTCTCGCCTCCCAATAAGAATATCGTACATTTGCCATGTCTATGAGGGAAAGTTATCCTAAGCTTGGCTTCATTGAACTCCACATAAGGAATGTCCTTTAAATAATGCTTAAAGTAGTTCCAGGCTATTTTCTCCACTTGTCCTACAGTGGTGGCGATAAAGGCATATTGTGGATTGGCTAATGGTAGTCCGGTAAGGCGGTCTTTCTTATCAAATCTCCATGCTTGGTCAAGAATCTCATTAACCCCAAATACAGATTTACCTCCCCTTCTATGGAATACGAGGACATTATGTCGGGTAAGTTCGGAATGGGTTTCTCTTTGCCATTGTCTGGGGATGTAGCCAGTGGAGTAGACTGTTTTATTGTGGGGAGCGTTTTTGCCATACATAGCCTAGAGGCTAGCTTCTTCGATGTGATTTTGCAATTTAGTTATCATTTGATCTCTAGTGGCCCGATTTGAGTATTTAATGCCCTTCTCGGTAGCGAACTTGCGTAAATCCTTTAGCCCCATTTCATGGATTTGCTGTAAAGCTTTACCCTCTATAGTTTCTTCATTGTTGATTATTTCGGGAATTACCTTCTTAGGGACTCCGCATTCCCTCATTTCATCATCATACTTCTTTGCATCAACGTAATGACCATCTACTAGATAAACTTTATTAATCATAATTCTCCTTGGCATAAAGTAGAAATACCTCACTCCGAGCGATAATACAATAGAAGCCCTCGAATAAACAAAATTACTCAAGTATTTCTATATCTATTCTCTGGGTAAGAAGGGTCCGATCCCCAAATGCGTTAAATGTACTTGGGGGGACTACCCTCTTAGATAGAACATAAAATCATGATATATAGATAGGAGATTATTTTGTGATTATAGATAGATATATCAAGGGTATTATACTATAATACCCTGATATTGTATTGATATAATGTAAAGACTTTACATTATAACTCTGATTCTAGTTTGGTCAACGCTTCTCTTAATTCTTTAATTCTCTTTAATTTAATATCTTTAACAGTTTGACCTTTGAGTAATATCTGAATACCTTTGCTCATGCTACCATTCCCTAACAATGCTATCAATTCCCTTTGCTGAGGTGTTACCCTAGTGGATATTGTTATTTTTGTTATTTTCATTTGATATATCCCTCAAGTAAATAGTGGTGAATATTCAATCCAGTACAATAATATATATCATCGTTTGGCTCATGTTCTTTACATTCCCCCGATATATAGAATTTAATTCCAGTATTAAATCCAATACTAGGCATTGTAAAGTAAAGTCCAATTAAAAATAAAACAATGCAACCAATAACAAAAATAAATCTCTTTACATAAAACATAAAATCCCCCGTTTATGATTGACTGTATAAGTCAATCGGTTATTAAATTAAAAACAGTTTACACAATGGATTAAATTAAGTCAACCCATTGTGTAAACTTTACACTATCGCTGATATTGATAGTATTGTATCGGTGTTATATCACTATATGCATTGTATTTTGAGATTGTACAATATCGGTTATATGCAGATTCTAGGAATTGTGCAATACAACTAGGGTATTTATTGTTTTGTTCAACCATCAAACTACCACAATGTTTATATGCAATTCTATCAATGCAATTGCATATAAGTTGACCTTGTAAACTATCACAAGTATCAATCTCAATAACTGCCTTAGGTGATACCCATAAATCGGCCTCTTGATTTAAATCAATTAAATCAGCATTATTTTTATGGCCACAACCTGTTAAAAATAAAACACTTAATAAACTCAATAAAACAATACTAGTACAAAATTTAAAAACCACTTCAAATAAATTCATATATCCCCCGTTTAAAAATATCCCCTCAATTATTTGAGGGGATTTTAATTTAATTTAATTATTGGTTATTTACCAATTGTGTTAAGTCCTCATGTTTTGTATTCCAATTGTTTTTAATATCCAATGCTGATAGAACTTTGTAATATCCTTTGTGGGTATTACTGTAAATTCTATATTCTTTTCCGTTTACCAATGTAAATGCCATTTTATCACCCTGTTCTAAAACATCTCGGTGAGTTAAATACAATCTATCTCCACTACCTGTAAAGATGGTATAAGACTTATACCCTTTGATTGTACTTGATTTACTCACCACAAAACAATAAGACTCAACTACACTACAACCAATTAAATTACCACTAGTCAATTTTTGTGCCATTGGTTGTTTTTTTTGTGGCATTACTTGACTAATGGTCATTGCAACCATTTGTGCCATCTGTTGCATTTGAACTTCACTAAACCCTTGAACTTTGCTCATAAAATACTCCGTTTTTTTCTTTGCATTATTGCATCGAATTGAGCGGACTTTACACTACAATTTTTTTTTGTGCAACACAATTTGTGCAACCATGTATTTTTTACAATCCGCTCAAAAAACCCACAATAATGTAAATTTTACAATTCAAGCTATCCTGTAAATTTTACTCATATAAACTTTACACTATAAATTTTACCCTATAATTTTTACACTATAAATTTTATATCTATATATTTTATAGGCTATAACCAATAACTATAGACTATAGACTATAGACTATAACTATATAGATAGATCAATATAAGGACCGTTTTTATGTATAGTGTCAAGGAATTTGAAGCTATTAGAAGCCATTAGAAAGCATTATTTAGGCTAGTCCTTATTCTTTATAGGACCGATTTTGGGAATATTTAGGTATTTGGATTTTAGGCGAAAAAAAACCTACTATGGGATAAACGGTGTATTTAAATTCCCATAGTAGGTCTAACAGAAGTTTACTTGCTAAGATAAGTAGACATTCGTTACTTTATAATATGCAGAGTCTAGTTTTTTGGCAAGGATATTTTTAAATTCCCTTACCATATAGCCCCCTGCTATTATAGAACAATATCCTGTACTCTTAGCGGTGCAAGGCACTCTATCTATATCTTCAGAATTATAATTTAATGCAGTATCTAAATAGTCTTTCATGGAATTAGGACCGACAGTATATACACTCAATTCTTCAGCCCCCATTCTAGATTCAATAATCCATGAATCAGGTAACCAATTTTTAAAGTGTTTAGCTACTGCTTTCCTAGTTGCCATATTATCAACACAAACAAAATAATAGGTACTTTGAGTGCCATATATACTTATGGCCTTACTACTTTCCCATTTACATTGATTTGCTACTACTTTACAGCCTGTTCCTATTTCCCATAGTTTTTTCTGTAATATCTGTGCTTTGTTAAATCCAATATCTATTGTCCTAAATCCTTGGCAACTTATATTTTCAGCACTAACTTCATCATTGTCCCATATAACCATATTGCTAACGCCTAATCTAACTAGCCATTCAGCAGTAGCAGTACCAATACTGCCACAACCTATTACATGGACCATAATATCTTCAGGAACATCAATTATATCCCTATGCCTAGCAAACATTTCTGATCTAGATACCCTCATACATTCCCCCCATAGTATACTGATTTTGATTTATTGGAGTGCCTTCATCTAGTTCAACCATATAATCCATTAAATCATCTACTGTTTCAGGTAAAGACCTAGTGAAATTTATATAGCTTTCTAGACCATCTCTAATATGTACTTGGCTAGCCCCTTCTTTAACTGTTAAATCCATTAATTGTCTAAGTTGATTTTTTTCTTTCTTAGGTAGAAACTTAAAAACTTCAGGTAATGTAACAAAACTAGGTTTTTCATCTACTAGTTTGGTTATATCAGTTTCAAATTTAAAGGATTTATCTTCGGTTGGCTTGTGTCTAACATCGGCCCATTTTATCCCTTTCTTATCTAGAACAGTAGCAACCACTTCAGGCCGTTTATATTTCTCAAATTCACTATTCCATAACTCTACTGCAACACTATTTAGAATAGGTCTTATTACCACTTCTACATTAGGGATAAACACTCTAGGTCTACCATCTTTAGGAGCTTGATAGTAGCTACCTAACATTTCCCCTTTATCGTTAAATACGATAGCACATATCCAACCAGCCCCTCCAGTTTCCACTATGGTATCTATATCAGTACTGCTCCAAAAAACACCCATTGTAGGGTGAGTATGAATCCAACATCTTAAATTGTGTCTAGTGGACCAATTTGTATTTCGCAGTTCTTGTAATTTCTCAGCATCAATACTTGTACTAGCACTAGTTCCACCACTATCTAATAGGTGAAATTTGTTAATTACTAGCAATTCGTCCATTACTTCTACTTCTCCAAATCCTGATAACTCTTTAGGCGTGGCCTTTTTCATAAAATATTTTATTTTTTCATGAACATCAGGCAAAACTACTATTTTCATTCTATACCTCCGTTTTCTTCAGTTGATGTATCAAACATAGCCCAATTTACTGGACTAATAGGTAATATAGGTTCATCTATATATACTGTTTCTTCGTCTACTATTTCTTCTTCTTCATCACTATATAATTCCTCATCATGGACCTCTATATTAGGTTCAATTCCTGCATTATCTCTAATGGCAATCGCCCTAAGTAACTCTATAGTGTCTTTTATGGAATCAAATGGCAGTTTGCTTAAATCCTGTCTAGAAAATATAGCTTCTAATGTAGTAGCACTTATTCCTTCATGGGATTCACCTAAATAAGTGGCTTTTTTGTCGTACATTGGAACAGTATATAAGGCTACTTTGATTCCCCTAAGCAACTTGTTTATTCTAATGTAAGGCGTTCCATTTATAGGAGCGGTGGTTAGAAGGGTATCTACATTGATCAAATATGTAGCTATATCGCCTTCTCTTTTCTCACCTTTACTATCTATAGAGGGAGCAATTGAACCAAAACATAAATCATGGCTGTTACTTACATAAGGGTGAAACTTATTATCGAATATATGGTTACAAAATAGCGGATAAACTCGGCATCTTTCCCTTTGAGTAGTTATATCCAACACTATAATAACGGCCCCTAAATTGTATATTTTCTGGTTGTTATTAGGTGATGGGACATAAACTTTAGGTTTTATCCATCTTATAAGATGTTTGTGATTTGCCATTGGACCTATATATATCCAACCTCTCTTATCCATTTCAGCTTTTGCCCTATCTAGATTCTCACATAAATCACTAAACCATTTATCCCTAGCTTCTGCTTCAGTTTCAGTTAATTGCTTTTCTAGAATCTTTTCCAACTTATCTTTATAGGCATTTATTTCAGCATCGGTTTTAGATATCATGGCGGTAAAGTGAACTATCTCTCTTTCAGAACTTTTTATATTCTCATCTAGATTGTCCAGTTCTTGTTTATGTCTAGCTAGAATACTTTCCCTACTTAAGGTATCGTTAAATAAAAAGTTAGTTTCATTTTCTAAAGACCTTGCTGAATCCCTTCTACTGTTTCTCAAGAACTCTAATTTCTCTCTAATAGGGTCGGTTATTTCCCTAGAAAAACATTCCATTATTTCAGGAGTTTTTTCTAAATCCTCTTTAGGTAAAACTAAGTCTTTAATGTTTTGCATTTCTAAAATAGCTTCGGTTATATCCCCTCTACTTAGGATTGTTGCTCTACCTATAGATCCAAAATTAGGAAAGAATTTAACTTCATAAAGCCAATTCATTATTCTACATTTGTTGGCCAAGTATTGTATTGATTCGCTATTGTCTTTAAATAACTTGTTTCTAGCTTTTAAGGCTTCTCTAACAGTTATATTAGATAGGTGCGAAATGGACCTTCTTCTACTTCTACTCATCTTTTACCCCGTTTTTAAATAGAGTTTCCTTAAGCCACTCTAAATCTTCTATGTTATTTGCCATTTCCTGTTTAATTTCACTATCTACAAATTCCTGATAGTGGGCCAAATCTTCAATGGCCCTAGTTAGTCTTTCTCTAATTTCTTCATTCATTTTTCACTCCGTTTTAAAATAAAAGGGGATATAATGATATATCCCCTAGTGTTATTTAGATTCCACCATCTTTCTTATTGGCAAAATCTACTTCATCTTTATGGGCTACTACTGTTTCCATAGTAGCAGGACGACCATTTACCGAAGGTAAAAAAGTCCCCTCTAATCCCATAGCTTCATAAACTTGCTTTACAGTAGCACCATCAGCTACTTCAAAAGCCTCTAAATCTCCACCAGTAACAGTACCAAATACTTTAATCATAACAGAAACTCCTATTTAAAATGGATAAAGCGTTATTGCGTTATCCCTACATTAGTTTTAAAGTTATATAATTGTTCTTGAGCGTTAACATATTCTGTACAAATTTCTCTTTTCTCTTCATAAGACATAGGGTAAATATTCACCATGCTATTTACACAATTACCTACTTTCAATTTAAAAAGCCAAAATAAAATGATTCCCATAAAAAATCTCCAATTATTAGAAAGTGTTTACACAAAATTTGAATCGACAAAATATCTCAGCGTAAAGTCAATGGCAACACAAAAATTGAAAGTTAACGCAAAAAATCAAAAAAGTCAATCTTTTCAACGCTTTACGACTTTACGAAATGCTGTAAAAAATGTATATAGAAGAGGGATTTTTGCATCAAAAAAATGGCACAAAAAGTTAATAAATTGCATCATAAATCGGAGGAAATAGAATATGGATACCATAACTTGTAACAAATGTTTTAAAGCTTATCCGCTATCAAAATATGATCTAAAGGATAATGGTAGATTGGTAAGACTATGCTGTAAACAATGCCATAGTGATAGGGTATATGAAGCCCAAAATAAGAGGAAATTAGAAAAATATCCTAATATTTATAGCTATTGCATCAAATGTAAACATATCTATAATAAGAAGCATCAAAGCTGTCCTAACTGTAAAGTAGTAAATATAACGGATTGTCTATGATGGATTATCTATGATTTTATACTTAACTAGGTATAAATTGATACAAAACAGGGAAATTATACCTTTTAATGGATAGTTATAGCGACTTAACTTCCAAATAAGAGAACTGCGTAATATGGACCCAAAGGACCGTTTTTTATCCTATAGGTCGTCAGCAGGGTTATGTACCACCCTGGAGGGCACTACTACGTCCGGTAATTTCTTTTGCTTGGTACGGTCTATCCCAGTGTCTATGGTAAGATATACTGCCCCACTACCGCTTATTCTAATGTCCGTTGGGGGTGGTCTATCATCATAGTCCTCCCTGAACTGTGCCCGAAGCTTAAATACAATGAGTTCAGCTTCCCCACGGATCTTCTTGGTAGAGGCATCATGCAATATGGTTTCCCAATAGAGGAGAGATTTAGAATTACCTATCTTCCTGGCTTCTTCAAATTCAGGGTGTTCTTCCGTCCACCGCATCATGGTATCCCTATGGACACTTATAACGCCACCAAAGGAAAAGAAGGAATGACCCTTGCCCATATGCTCTACCAATTCAAAACAATAAGCTTCTTTATATTTGACTGATTCCATAGACCCACTATAGCCTTAAAGGACCGAACTTTACAACATAATATTGGCATCAATTTATACAGAGTATCTAAAGATAGATACTAGCAATGGGTGTCAAGAAGGGGCCGTAAGGCCCTTTATGTATATATGCGGTTCGTTGCACAGTCTCTCTATATATTATAAGAAGAAAAAGAATATATATATATCTATTTTTTTTTCCTCTAAGGACCTGGCCCCTTTGCAGGGGTTTGTTTGAGATACCAAACAAAAAAGCCCCTAAAGTGTAAACAATAGGGGCTTTTCCTGCTAAATTCAAAAAATGGATATCGTGATTGACAAGATAACAGTTACTATCCCAAAATACAAGCTGCTAATTTAAAAAATAAAAAAAAGGATATCTATGAAGGACGAAATTGTCAGGAAGGCATTAACTTCCATTGAATTGGTCAAAAAGGGTAAAAAACTGTACATTGGAGATAGGGAAGTATCTCTTACTATAGTGTATGCCAAGATTGAAAAGGCTTTAAATGAGCTTATCGAAACTACAGAAAATACAAAGGTTCTTAGAACCACCAATCAATTATTCTCTTTATCTTCTTCTGAAAGGAATACTCTTTATAAATCCCTTATTAATGATTTAGAGGAAGGAGAAGAGGAGATAAAGCTTCCTAAGATTCTCCAAGGCAAAGAGATATTTATCCACTCAACCCCTAATAAAGATCCAATGTATTATTCTTACGACCCACAAACGGAACAGATTATGCGGATTTCCTCCAAGTGGCTGGGAAAATATTTTCCTCCCCCTGGGGTCCTGGAATATAAGCCACACTCCCCTAAGGTAATTGAAGTGGAGGGAGGAAATATCTATAATTTATGGTCCCCTCCCAAAGCTGTACTGGAAGCTCCTTATAGTGGAGAGGGATTACGTCCCGAAATGGAGGCTCTATTAAATATCTTTGTAGGGGATTCCAGGAAAGCCATGGAACATTGGGCTTATCGGGTGATTACTTCCAGGAACAATTGGGTTCCGGTAATTTTAGGTAATAAGGGTATTGGTAAAGGGTTATTTGTAGACTCGGTAGGGGCGTGTATTGGACAGGACAATGTAGCCAAAGCCCATAACAAGTTTGGATCTGACAACTTCAACATCGAAATGTTCAGGTGCATGGTTTATGTGATGGACGAATTAACCATCACTGGGTACCGATACAATTCCCTTAAAGCAATGATGGCTGAGTATATGTCGGGTACTTCCAAAGGGGCAGACTCCAATGCCAATATGAAGATCTTCTGTAGCCCTATAATTACCTCCAACAACTTTAAGGATAACTACACCGAGTGTCCCGAGCGAAGGACCGCCTATGTAGATACTGTCAGAGAAACTTTCCCCCCCAAGTATGCCCATGCTGTTGCCAAGGGAATGAAAGACCCTAAGTGGGTGAGGATATTGTTGGAATATCTCAAACACCCAGATAGGGAATGGATGAAACACGACCATATCCCCTACCAGGGAGAAGTCTATTGGGAATGTCTGCACTATTGGCAAGAACATGAAAACAAAATAGTATTGGAAGCTTTAGAGAGATCCGCTAGACATGACCAGGGGGATTTTATAAGTTTGGATTATCTTAAACAACAATATAAAAGAGTACACCGCCCAAAGGAAGGCTTCAGGGATATTCCCTCTTTAAATGGATTCCTAGATCGCCATAAATATTTTGGTGAGCCTGTTGGAGAGTATATAGAAGGAGAAAATCCTGGAATATATTTTTTTAAAGGAGCCTTGGCTCGAGCCAAAGAAAGAGTGACAAAAAATATAGAAAAAAGTTTGGGGGATTTATTATGACCGCATCTAAAGAGGTTTTAAAATGAACGGCAAGGGAGCAAGACAAAAGGGACTTAGTTTTGAACGGGCTATGGCTAAGGATCTTCGAGCCGTATACCCTAACGCCAAAAGGCACTTGGAGTTTCAAATGGACGAAGCTTATGGAAAAGACCTGGAAAATACTGGACCCTTCGTATTTCAATGCAAGCGGCTTAAAAAATATGTGCCTATTTCTACATTCAAGGAAATTACTTGTGGACAATATGAAATCCCTGTACTAATTTCTAAGGCTGATAATGAGGCAACGATGGCAGTTCTTAAATGGGAACATCTATTGACCCTCATAAAAGTTTATAATGAAAATTGCATATCTGGACTTTGAATTTAATAATACTACTAGCTCTAAAGTTAACTTGGTATGTGTAAACATACTGAGCGGTGTCCCTTTATCCTCCAAGAGTTATTGGTTAAACCGCCATTTGACCAATAGTTCGGACCTGGGCTTATTACTCAGTACGATGAGGGACACCGTTTTTTTATCCTATTCGGTGGAGGCTGAGGCTAGATGCTTCAACTCTTTAGGCTTAAATCCCCTGGACTTCAAATGGATTGACCTCTACCTAGAATATAGAATGTTACTCAATCACAATAATGAACTCTCCTATGGAAAGCAGTTGATAGATGGGAAGGTAAGGGTTACTCACCCACCGGAAAGAGGATCTTCCAGGCTATTGGATAACTCCCGTCCGTCTTATTCATTAGCGGCTGCTCTTTATAAGATGCTTAAGATTAGGATAGATACCGAACATAAAGAGGTTATAAGAAATATCATTATCCATAAGCCTTATGAAGTGCTCGAGGAGAATAAGGATGCCATTTTAGCGTACTGTGAATCCGATACCAAATATCTGCCTCTGTTATGGGAGAAGATTAAGAATAAGAACTTTAATCTTTTTGGTCCCACTTATATTGTAGAAGCCATGAACCGTGGGATGTACGCTGCCATCACCGCTCTAAGGACTGACTTCGGCTACCCTGTGGATCTCCATGCAGTTAAGTCTTTAGTCATTAACAGCCCTCTGATACTTCACGATGCGGCTGTGGATTTCAATAAACAGTTCCCTGATAAGAAGGTCTATTTGTGGAATAAGCGGACCCAGAGTTTTACCAAGAAAATAGCTCCCATTGTAAACTACATAGTTGAGAATAAATTACACGAAACCTGGATGAAAACCAAGACTGGAAGATTGTGCCTCGACCAAGAGGCTATGGAAAAGGGTTTCCCTTATGAAACTCCCTATCCTAGAGGGGTTTTTGGGGCTCAACTCCTGGAACAGGGTAGGATTAGAAGGAACTTAAATGGATTCCTCCCTGCTAACAAGGAGAAATCTTTCCTGGACTATGTGGGTCCCGATGGCAGAGCCAGACCGTTTATGGGAATATTCGGTACCATGACTGGCAGGTCCGCACCTAAGGCCACTGGATTCATACCATCCAAATCCAGGTGGATGAGGGTCCTTATCAAGCCACCTAATGGCAGGTTTCTATGTGGCATAGATTACTCTTCACAAGAGTTCTTAATTGCAGCCCTCCTTGCACAAGACGATTCAATGTATAAAGCTTACCATTCAGGTGATCCATATCTGTGGATGCTGAGGGAAGTGGAGGGACCAGGGAAGGATCACCTTCGCCCTAAGTATAAACAAGCCATGCTATCTCTCATGTACGGAATAGGACCAGGAGCCATGGCGGATAATTTAAAAATTACCAGAGAGGATGCCGAAACCCTTATCAATAATATCTTAGGGGTGTTTTGGGTCTTTGATGATTGGAGAAATGAAATCAGGTCCGAGTACATCCATAACGGCTATTTAAAGATAGCGGACGGTTGGACAGTATGGGGCGATAATCCTAACCCCCTATCTGTGGCTAACTTTCCGGTACAAGGAACTGGTGGGGCGATCATGCGGAAAGCGGATGAACTTTGTTGGAAGAGGGGACTTAAAATCCCTTTCACTTTGCATGATGCCCTTTATATGGAAGCCGACACCGCCAAGGTGGAAGAAAATATTTTACTATTTAAAAAATGTATGGAAGAAGCCTTTATGCATTTCTTTCCTGGAGAACTTATTCGGGTGGAAGGAATGGCTTGGAGTCCTGAGTTTACCCTGGGACATCCTAATATGGGAGAGTGGATAGAGTTTCTACCAGAGTACTCTGAGAAACAGATAGAAGAAGAAATTATAAATTACAAAAAATATTTAAACGCCTGTGAGGGCATAACATCTCTGTAAAACCAGAGAATAAATTAAGGAGTTTGTTTTATGTACAAAGAAATCACCGGATCACGTCAGTACCGTCCATGGAAAAAATGGAACCCAGGGGATGAGTTCGTGGGAGTCTACAAGGAACAGAAGGAAGATAACTATGGAAATCCTTCCTACATCTTTGAAGTAATCTCTACCGCTTTTTCCAAGAAAGAGGACAACCTAAATCCGGGAATGGTGGCAGGGCTTAATAGCTCTGGAGGTTTTAATGTGAAAATGGATCAGGTCAATGTAGGGGATACTGTCAGAGTACTTTACAATGGCGTGATTATTCTTACCAAAGGAAAATACAAGGGAGCCAGATCTCATTCTATCAACGTTGGTGTTGGGGCTAAGGATATCACCACCGAAGATGCAGGAGCGGATCTATAATGGCACTAATGTCTTACAGTTCCCTTAAACTGATTCAAAATTGTCAGCAGAAGTATGTACATCACAAGATACTGGAAACTCCTAGTGATTCTGATTACACGCCTTCTGACGCTTTGGATGTGGGAACTATATTTCATAGGATCATGGAAATCTCCCACCACGGGACCAAGGGTACTTTGGAAGCGGCTTTTAACAAGGCTGTGGAAGAAACCCCTTGCCCCGAGGGGTGGTGGCAAAAACTACACGCCATGATTAGAGCGTATGCCCTTACCCATAAATTTTCAGGGTTAATGGTTACCGCCTTGGAACTAGAAATCCAGGACGGGGAATATATAGGATATGTGGATGCCATTATGTCTGAGCCTTCAGGCAATTGGTGGATAGTGGATTTGAAAACCACTTCCAGGTTTGAAGATCATCTTCTCACCTCACTCCCCTACGATTTGCAGATGGCAGCTTACTCTTCCAGGTATTTGAAGATAGCCCAGATGCTTACGTTAGATCCTAATAAGTTCAAAGGGTGTAGGTACAGAACAGTTACCAAGCCTGGTCCCTATAAGATGGGCAAGAATGAGGATGAACAGTCTTTCATCGACAGGATGATGAACAACATCACTTGTACGGATATAGAAATCCCTAAAGCTACCCTGGCTTTAATGTGGGATGAATATGTCCAGATGGAGAATGAGGCTATATCCAAAGCTCTTGCCTTTGCCAAAGGTTCCAAGGAAAACCCTCAGAGTGTTCCTCTTAAAAACAGGAACGCTTGCATAGAGTGGGGGAAGCCTTGCCAGTTTTGGTCCAAGTGCCACCATGGGGTGGAGTTTTCAAACAGTAAAAAATTAACTTATAGGGATGGATTTTCCTATAGATCAGAAGGAGAAATACTATGAAAAAAGATTTCACAGAGCTATGTAAAAAGATGGAAGATATCTATGGGCAAGTCCGAAAGATAGAAGAGATTGCCCTTAGCAGACCCTCCATTGAGATTGTCCATGCCCTAGAGGATAAGCTTAACAAGAAGTACCAATTTAAGATTAGGATTTTTACCGAGACTCTATCGGTATCCACTTTCTTTGAGTCTGCCGCTAAAACATTAGAGGAAGCTCAAGACGAGTGTATCTACAATGCCCAAATTCACTTTCACAACTATGTGTATGGGAAGGAAGAATCTAAACCCCAGGCATTAGCTCCTACGTCAACCCCCGAGGAAGCTACAGAGCCTAAGGAAGAGGCTCCTCCCGTTGCAAAGAAAGCTAAGAAAGTGGCTGAGAAAAAAGTTGAGGAAGTAAAGGTAGAACCCCCTAAGGGTGTTGTCTATGACAGGACAGTTGACCTTCATAGGAACAAACTAGGGTCTTTGCTCTCTCAAATTTGCCCCGACTGGAATCAGGACCCCGATAAGAAAAAGGCTGCAATTGATTTTTCTCTTTCCCAAAATGGAAAGATTTTAATCTTTGACGATATGGGTGAAATTCACCCTGCCTTTGAGTCGGCTCTAGAAACCGCTATGGGGTCAGTCCACTAATGGAACTTTTAAAACTTCCGTTACTGCCGTTCCAAAAGGACGGCAGTTCTTTTATCCGAGAACACAAATATATTCTAATCGGTGATGATATGGGTCTGGGTAAAACCGTCCAAGCCATAGCCGTAGCCTTAGAGAGGATCTTCCTGAGGAAGGAAAGGGTACTGATTATCTGCCCTCCCCATTTAAGGAGGAATTGGGAAAAGGAGTTTTTAAAATTCTCCACCCAGCCTCTTAAATTCCATGTGATAGAAAGAAATTATCATTATAAAAATATCCCCAAGGATAGGGATGTCTATATCACGTCCTACTCTATGCTCAAGCAGGGGAAGGAATTATATAAAATCTGTAACTATGTAGTCTGTGATGAAGCCCACTATTTGAAATCCCATAAGTCTTTCAGGGCACAGTATATGTACGATCATTTGGTGGAAGGGAAACCAGAGTTCCTGGTAATGCTTTCAGGTACACCGCTTAGAAATAGGGTGGGAGAGTTCTATGTACCCCTTACTCTCCTGGGCATCTGTCCAGACCAATGTAATGGAGTGGATCTTCGGAAGATCTATCCCACCTGGTATCAGTTCTGTGATAAGTTTTCCTTTAGGGTGGCTATCCACAGAACCACTAACAACAATCAGATAATAAAATATGAAGGCTTCCGTAATGGGGAGCAATTAAAGGAGGCTCTTACTGGTAAGTATATCAGAAGGGAGTCTGCCGAGGTATTGGACCTTCCTGAAATGTTAGAGAAGGAAGTATATGCCAATTCCGGTAGCGATACTGCGTTATCCATGGAATGGCAGGAATATGAACGGACCACTAGACTTACGGAACACATCTCCACCGCTAAACGAGCCCATGCCTGTTTTAAAGCCAAGTTCACCGCAGAGTATGTCAGGGCATTATTACTGGATGGGGAGGGGCCCATATTGGTTTATAGCGACCACCCTGATGCCGCCTTGATTATCCAGTCTGAATTAATCAGGCAAGAAGTTAGGTGCATCCACGGCAACACGACACAAAAAGAAAGGGCAAAATATATAGAAATGTTTAAAGAGGGTAGGCTAGAGGTTCTAGTAGCCACTCTAGGAACGCTTAGTGAAGGAGTTACTTTAGTGAACTCCCATAATCTGGTATTCAATGATCTTAATTGGTGCGGACCAGTGAATGAACAGGCTAAGAAAAGAATCCATAGGATTGGCCAAGATAGAAAATGTGTTATCCACTATATGCTATCGGGAGCTATGGATGCTAGAATTGTTCGTACTTTAAATAAAAAAGCCAAAGATATTTCTGAAGCTATTAATTTATTGTAAGGAGTTGCCTTGAAACACAATGGATTATTTATAGGGTTTGGCATAATCATTTTTGCCAGGGACTATGAACTACTGCCTACGGGATTCTTTCATGTCAAAGGTGCCATGATCTTTGAAGCAGAGGTTACTACCTTATTGATGGACAGAGGGGTCCTAGAGACCTTGAAACGTATGCCTTATCTTGCTTTAGAAGAAGGTTGGCTAAACAAAGACCATATTAAAGGTTACAGGGAGTTATTAGGTGGAATCTGAAAAAGTATCTGACGGTTATGCCTTATTCAATCTAGTGCTTAGTAAATGCGATTTCTCCAAGTGCGATAGCTATATGGATGCCATGAGGCTGATGTACGCCAACCTTATGCCCTCTATTAATGGGCTAATAGCGGACAACCTGACCATGAAAAAATATTTAAAGGAAATAGGCTATTCAGAGGCTGCGGAGATAGAAGCGGTGGTAAAGAAAGAGGCTAACATCTACCTGGTGGCTAAGAAGGAACTGGAAAAAGATAAAGCCAATTTAATGACTAAGGCTAAACTGGAGAGAGGTCATAAGATAAGGTGATAGTAGCGGAGAAAGAGGAACAGATTGTTTACTTTGTCCTGAAATATTCCAATGTATTAAAAATAATCCAAGTACAAAAATTACCTAAAGGACCGTTGATATTCGCTGAGAAGATCAAATGGTATCCAGATAAAGGGTCAGGGGACTTTTTATCCTTGAGACTTTTATCGGTAGGGGATAGGTATGCCATCTATGTAGAGGACACACCCTACCGTGAGCTTTAGTAAGCTTCTTTTTTGTCTTTGGTTTTTCCTTTCGCAGGTTTCTTTTTTGTTTTACCCATGGCTTCCTCCTTTTATTTGTTAGGGATCTTCCCCTTGTTTTTCTTAGCTACATATTTATTGAAGTCGTGAATGTCTTGATTTACTTGGGCATTGGTCTGGGCTTCTTTCTGTTGATCCACTTGGACTGGACTGGGACCAGTAGGAGCAGCCCCTCCAGGGGGTTTAACTTTAGATTTAACATACTCCATAAGATTGGCTTGAGATACGGGGGTAGCCCCTTTTACTATAGGAGCTACTCCAGCTATATCTCTTTGTTCTCCAGCTAAAGGTCTCCAGGATTCTTTCCCTTTTAAATCAGGCTTAAGGTAATTGGTGGTTGCTTCATAATCTTTTATCCGTTTTATGATGGGAGCATTTTCTTCTACTAAGGATTTACTTACTCCCCCTATATAGTCTTTTATATGTGGAGAAAGGTTATCATACCCCCCCTTACTTGCTTTATATTTATCGTAGATCCCTTGGATATTAGAAGCCTTGGCTTTTTGTTTCTCATTAAGGGCTGTTAATTCCCTAAACTCTTGTGCTTGAGTATTTACTGAAGGTTTTTCAAAATATTTATCATCGGCTGTTTGGGTAGGACCTTCTTTCTTAAATTTAAGTATTCTTTTTAGAGTAGCTTCCCCCTTGGTAAAATGGGGAATAATCTTTCCTGCTGCATCTTTAGTGCCTTGAGGTTCAACCTTCTTGGCAGGAGGTCCAGTTTTCTTTCCACCATAGACTGTAATTTTTGCCATCTTATTTTCCTTTTTTCTTAGGGAATTTACCTTTTTTTATTTTACTTCCATGTTCATTGGACCATCTACTGGCAATATCGGGGTGCTTTTTCCATAAGAACCTTCTCTGTTTTTCACTTTGGAATGGCATGGTCTTTCTCCAATATTACATCTTCAAAACCTTTAACTCCTAGGTTATTTATATCACTTTTCAATACGAACCTGGAACTTTTTTTAATTGCCTCAAATATAAACTCGGTACATTTAACTTTCCGTTTTAGTATATTGAATGGGTTATTAATTGTTTTCTTAAATAACTTAAACATCATCCTGGAATACATTATACCGAACAACTCCATGAAGGCATAAGGTACCCCTATTGACCCCTCACAAAAACTCTGCACTTTATCGAAATCCTCTCTGGTTACATAAGCATTGTACCGTACACTTATCTTATTCTTCCCACGCCATTCGTAGAAGGAAATCTTCCTGACTCCCAGGAAGAAAACCGCTTCGTATATATAATCGCCAATCCTAAGAGCTACATGGGAACTATGATAAAGCGTTGGTCGATTAGTGGACTCCATAAATCTTATGAACCAAGACAATGGCCACCAAAATATATTCTTAGGAGTAGAAAAATAAACTGAAATTATCAAAAGCAATCCCTCACTTTACCAATTAGACTATCGTGAGCATTTTTAACTTTCATACCTGAATCCGTATATGATCTACAGGTAGTATAGAGTCTACCATTCATATCATACCCCTTATACTGCCAGCCTACAAAACAGTTCATTTTGGGACACTTCCCTTCATTGCAAAGTAGAGGATTGGTCGATACAGTAATCGGTTGAACCGATATAAATAATGCCATTAAAATTGCTGGTATCATAAAACCTCCATTAATATATTCTTAGGCCAAAAAATTCGCCTGTTAATTGTTGGTAATTAGATAACTCAGTAGCATTTACATCATAATTATAAACTATAAATTCTGCCATAAAACCCCTATATCTTTGTCCAGCAGCAGTTGGTCCACCACTCTGACCTATATGAAAATTCTCATTACCAGTATATCTCTGGCCAGTTACAATCTGACTGGTGCAGCCTAATATTTTGCCCCAATATACTTGGCTTCTATCTGCCCTTTTAACCATGGACCAAACCTTCCAAGTATCATGTGGAGTTGTAGTTCCAGTATGGCACCTTTGTGTGTTTAAATTTCCCACATCAAAATAAATTTCTCCAGCATTGTAGGCTTGTCCACCTTGATAAGGAAAATGTGCCATCCACCTATTAGAAGCACCATCATTAGCAACTCCAAAGGTCCATGCATTTGAGTTACCACCAAATGGTCTGGCAACTATTAAGACTGTTCCCTCATTCCCAGCATTGGTTATTGATTGAGCACCTTGGTTGCTATCAAACCAAGTAGCACCGTCTAAATACATATGGGCAATATTAGAATTAAGTTCTGAGTCTACTATACCAGCATTTACAATTCTCGGTTGAGCAGCAGCAGTTGTTTGTGTAGCATTTGGATAGGCGGTGTTCTGATTATACCAAATTGTTACATAGCCACTAGTAGTTCCAACAAAGGCTTTTAGAGCAGTTATATCTGTATAATCTCCACTAAGGCCTATATCCCTTTCTTGGTTATCAGATGACCTTCTTACCCTAAAGAGAGGTCCAGTATAACTGTCTATTAACTTTCTAAAACTAAAGGCCGCTCTAGGTAGGGCCCCTGTAAACATTGAGAGTCCATTATTTGGAACAGTATAAATAACCCTAGATAAATTAACAGCACTAAATAATCCTGCAACATCAACAGGATTTGGAGCACCCATACCATCATCATTATTTCCATCACCACCACTACCAGATGCACCTATACTGGCCCCCGGAGTTCCATCAACATCACCTGAACGTCCAGCCGCAGTTCCCCCTAGTAAGCACCCATCATAAGTTCCAGAACAAGCCCCTCCAGCACTACTTGTACCACTATTATATCTTCCAGCAGTACCGCCACCAGCCGTTGTAGTAGTTGCACCTATAGTAACACTTGTCGTTCCACCATCAGTTCCAGCCGAGCCAGCCGTTGTCTGAATAGGTATTCCACCTTTTCCAATAGTCATATTGAGGACTAAACCAGCAGCAGAGCCTATGGTTCTATGGGCAGTCGCACCAGCACCACCGCCACTAGAGGCAGTTCCATCATTAGTGCTGGCTGTTCCTCCACTTCCTCCGCCACCCGTTGCCCAGAATCTAATAGTATCTACTCCAGCAGGAATAGTTTTACTTCCACTTTGTGTATATATTTCTGAGCCAATAACACTACCAGTAGCAACTCCTCCAGGCCCAAAATATTGTATTACTACAGTTCCATTTCCTCCTGCTCCACCGATAATAGAGCAAGCACCATAACCACCTACTCCGCCACCGCCTCCGCCTCCAATCCAATATGCATCACCACCACTTCCACCTGCCCATCCTGATGAACCACCACCAGCACCAAAACCAGTAGCGGTCCTTCCAGGATCACAGTTATTAGAGGTTGCACCTGTTCCACCACAACAAGTCGGAGGTCCTATCGTTGGAGTAGTATAACCAGTCTGCCAAACCCATTGAGCAAATAAATTAAATGAGATAAGTAATAGGATTAACTTCATATTCCAACACTCCAGCCTACGAATAGATGAGCACCTGCTTTTACGAGAGAATAGACTGTATATTTAGAAGCGGTAGCAGCACCATGATTTAAAGGATAATGTACGGTTGTAACTCCGGTATGATTAAAAACACAAGTAGTTGCTGTACCACCTTGAGTAATTATAAGCGTATAATTTCCACCGTCATTCATGTTTTGGAGATTAACAGTTCCGCAACTTGCCGAAGTAATTTGAGTATTTCCAGCATTGAAATCAATAGTTATATCTGTATCTGAATTTAAGGTAGACCAAATCTGCCCTACGGCTGATATGTTTCCCGGTGTAGAAATATTATTTGAATCATCTATTAATACTCCAGAGTTTTGAATTGTTTTTCCATTAAGGTTATATCTAGCTATAGCATTATCTGTTCCAGTTGTGGGTCCTACTACATCACCAGTTCCTACTGTTGCCCAGCTAGTAGTACCAGCACCATTTGTGGTTAAGGCTTGTCCTGAAGTACCCCTATCAGTTGGGAGGGCTATAGAGTTACCTTCGTTATTTATTGTTAATTGGCCCCCGACTTTTACAGGCCCATAGTTATGTAAAATATTTGGGGTTTCCCAATAGGCATTAGAACCTTCCAAGTGTTTACCATCTGTGTTCCATTTAGGGATATTGTTTACTGTGCTTCCACCTGATCCAACTGAGGATATTACATCCCCTGTAGCTACCGTTGGAGTAGTCCAAACCATATTAACATTCTTTCTAAAGGAGTCTGCGGTATCCACATTGTTTACGGTTAATACTTGCCCTGCCGTTCCTGCGGCTTGAGGAAGTCCTATTACATAGTTTTCAACATTTGGCCCTGCCATGGTATTGAATCCAAATCCATTGAAGTAATAAGGAGAGCCTTGTTTAAACATACGAATATCACCAGCATTTAAGGTGAATCCATTCTGATATCCCATGTAGATACTTCCGCCTAGTCGTAGATCATTTCCATCAGCAGTTGAAATTGCCTGGGCATTATCGAATCCTGATATAACCTTTCCTGTAGTGCCAGAATACCAAGCCAGACCTCCGTTTTTAACAACAGTAGGTCCACCGAATTTAACATCACCTGAGCCTCCGCCACCAGAGCCAGTTCCAATCTTATCGCAACCAAATGGTTCACATACAGTTATAGGATTATTGGATAAGTCAGTATCCCCTTTTTGAAATACAAAATAGGCGGAGAATTTAGTTAGTTCCAGGTCTATTGGTTTAATAAAACTGCCTGATAAAACAGCAGCTTTAGCTAGATCCTCACTAAGATAGGAAGCCTGGGCATACATCACATAATCATCTTCTCCTAGAGAAGAATATATTCTAGCAAAGCCCCAACCATTACCAGGAATAGCAACTAAACCAGTACCATCATCGTAAACACCAGTTTTAAAAGTATTTAGTTTTGTTTGAGAAACAGGACCTTCTCTATAGAACTCATAAAAGCTAACAGGAATTGCTGGTGGGGCAGTTTTAGTATTTGGGCTATAAGGGGAATCGGGGTCAGCACCCCAAAAATAAAGCTCATGGGCACTTCTATCTAATTGCAGTTTATTTGTGGCGTTTGCCGTATAGTTAAGACCTTTAGTCATTCCTCCAAAGAAGAAGGCTAGACTTCTTAACTGTCCAACAGGATTGGTAGGAAAGGTTTTTCTATCATATATCTTATCTAGGTTCATATCCACTACAGCAACAGAGATTAATAAATCTTGTGGTGCTTGCCCTGGAGAACCAGAAATAGTTTGTAATATCCCATTCTCATCTATTACTAGAGTGTGGACCCCAGTTGGCGGCATAGTTTTTGTTTGCGTTGCCCACTCTACAATGGTTATCCTTGGAAAGGCAGATGCTTCTTCTCCATATCTGGCTATGTAACCAGTACCACTTGCAACAGTAGCTACATCATCAAGCAGCGAAACTTCTCCACCGTCCTGTACCCCTGTAGTTATAATAGGTGGCGAGATAGCCAACAATTTACCTGCCCTCATGTCAGCAGGTACATTTACAGAGGTATGGTCTTGAACTACTTTAAAGAACCAGTTCTTATCTGATCCTGTATTTTTAGTCTCACCTATAACATAGTTCTTACCTGCTACCCACTCCTCTAATAATCCAGTTCCAAAGGCTTGCCATAAAATCCCATCATTCCACTCAAACTTCTTTAAGGTTGTATTAAACCCAAAGCATCCGAAGCTAGAGGGGCAAGTTGGTCTGGCAGCAGTTGTGAACTGTGGGGGTTTGAATACTGGGTCAAGTAAGATAGTATCGGCTTTTGCGATATATCCGAACAACATATAAGAAATAATCAAAAAATTCATCATATCAAACCTCATAATAATGACTTATCAAAAAAGTAAAGCGACCCTGAATCGGTAAAACCCTCATCCTCAAGAAATCCACTAACTAGAGCATCCCCCAAATAGTTTAAATCTACAAAGTAACCGAATCTACCACCGCTTACCTGATGAGTTCCTTCTAAAGTTTTAGAAGCCACTAATAAATTGGTAGATATATTATAGGAAAAAGAACTTCCTCCTGAATTTGTAGCTGCAAAATAACTATAAGAACCCACTAAAGCCTTATTTTCATCACCGCTAATTGCAACATCCCTTCCAAAGTTATCTCCAGAAGTAAGCGTTTTGGTGTCTATAATACTCCACGAACTACCGTTATATCTTAAAAGATATGCAGAATAACTTATACTATGTCCTGCCATTCCTTTTGTTGTTCCTATATCTAAAGAAGTAGGCCAAGTAGATTGGCCTGAGGGTGGAGAGATAGTTCCCTCAGTTGTTGCACTCGTAATATTATTTTTAAATATATAAATCTTATTAGCTACTCCAGAGCCACCCTTACAAGCTATTTTAGTTCCATCATAAGATATGCTTAAAGTAGCACCAAAATTAGCTGATGTTACCTTATCGTCTGCTTGTCGGTCATAAGACCTAACAGGGGCGGCTCCAGTCCAAGTAAAAAAAGAAAATATACCAGTATTAGAAGCATAATCTGTTTCTGAAGTTACAAAACTTCCATTTGATGCCATATCGCAAGTACTACCAAAAATTGGAGTTCCCCCAACAGAACTTACCTGACCCCCTCTAGTTACGGTATCTCCACTCCTTGTAAAATAATGAACTGCCGCTACGTCACCAGCTATTAATTTTGTTCCATCACTATTTATTCCTACGCATCTTGCTCCGCTTGCTCCAGGTAGAGTATAGGTATATATTAAGGTCCAAGTTGGAGCAGTTTTCTTATATACAAATATTTTACTTGCCCCAACATGGCCCACAATAAGAAATAATCCATCCCCAGAAAGTCTAGGTCTGTTACCAAATTGCTGGTTAGCTGGTTGGGGGCTCTCTATATAATAAATGGTGGCTGGCGGTCCTGCTGATTTTAAAAAAGCAAATGGAATGGGGAACATCCCTACCAATAGAAACCAAGAGAATAAGAAGAATGTTAAGATAGTTCTTATTTTAAATCCTCCACGCCAGTGATTAGATATTTTCCTCCACTATATAATACTGTGAAAACAACAGTAGAACCTGCTTTTGTCGTTGTTATCTTAGTTCCTCCAGGCCAATAGGTGGTTCCTGCCCAAGCAAGAGTTTGAGCATTGGTAGTAGTAATTACTATGTTAATTATTCGTCCATTAACACCACCAGAAAGTGTGATAGTATAGGTAGAAGCAGCTCCTGTTATAGAATAATCAAAGATATGATTTGTTGCCATATCTATGCTTATTGAAGTTGAAGGAGTTGCGGTTATATACCCCATGTCTACACAACTTAAAGTAGTACCATTACCTGTAACTCTCTGAGAACCTAAACAGGTAGGAATTACAGCAGTATCAGCTTGAAAGGTTACATTGGTACCATCTGATTTTAATACCAACCCATTACTTCCCACCGTAGTAGGAACTGTCCATCCCGTTTCAGATAAGACCTTGCTGGCTCCAGCAGCTACCACCACCCTATTAGCCGTACTAAAATTAGTAGGCTTGGTAACCAAGGCAAGTGCGGCTATACCAGAATCCACCAGAGTTTTAGATCCATTGGAGTTCATCACGTTTCCAGTAATAGCGGTAGCCCCCATAGTAGCTACGTTGGCTACAGGGATTCCAGCATCCGACAATAATCTACTTGCAGTAGAAGTTTGTATCAGGTTTCCTGCACCACCATTGGCTGACATGGTAGGAACGTTTGCAGCAAGGATTAATGAGTCCTGAATTATCTTTCCAGTGGTACCATTAAAAGAAGCTAGATTTCCAGAGACTACCGTACCTGCTGGACCTTGAACATCTAAAGCTCCTTGAACGGAATCTGCTTGCCAAGTAGCTACTCCTGTAGATGCCATCTTAAGGGCGTATCCAACTGTTCCGTCTGTGGTTGGAACAGTATAAGAAGTTTCAGTTAAAAGCCTATTAGCACCAGCAGCTAGAGCCACTCTATTAGCGGCAGTAAAGGTACCAGCCTTAACCACAACCGTTGAAGCTAGTACTCCAGAGTCTGCTAGTACCTTTCCATTGGCATTGTTGAACATAGCTATATCGCCCACTGTAGCAGATCCAGGTCCTGTTACATCCCCTCCTGAGGCTGTAGACCATGATGTAAGACCAGCCCCATTAGTAGTTAAAACCTGTCCCGTTGTTCCTCTATCGTTTAAAGGAAGTTGGTAATAAAGAGAGGTAGAACCTATCCTTACTCCACTTGTACTTATATCCAAAATCCTAGAAAGAGAACCTACTGTAGCACCTTGAGTAGTTCCACTCATGGCCTGAAAAGATAGAGAGTTATTACTTTTAGTTAGTATAAATTGATTACCAGAAGTAACCGAACTAAAGATAAGTCCATCTGCTGGGTTCCTATAACAATCAAAACAAAGTTCTCCTGCCCCTGCAACCTGAGCACCTATTGATAAAGCAGGGTATCCTAAAGAAGTATTGGTAAATTCTATATAGGGGGCATTTGCTAGAGTTCCACGACCAACAATCTGTAAAGGAGCAGAACCTCTGCTTCCTGCTGTAGCATCCCCGATTTCAACTCGGTCATTAATAGCATCTACAGAAAAAGTGGTTGTATCTGCTATTAACCCAACAACCCCTGACATATTATTTAAATTGTCAATTAATACACCAGAGTTTTGAATTACTTTTCCAGTAGCTAAATCAAATCTGGCAATAGCATTATCAGTTGAAGTTCCAGGACCATTCACATTACCTGTACCAGCAGGTCCTTGAATACCTTGGGGTCCAGTGGCTCCTGTAGCACCTGTAGCTCCAGTATCTCCTTTAACACCTTGGGCTCCAGTGAGTCCTGTAGGACCTATTGGTCCTTGGATACCTTGAATACCTTGGGCACCAGTAGCACCCGTAGCACCTGGAGCTCCAGTATCTCCAACAGGACCTTGGATACCAGGAATACCCTGGGCACCAGTGGCACCTGTAGCTCCAGTGGAACCTGGTAAACCTTGAATACCTTGATCCCCTTTATCCCCTTTTATACCTTGTACACCTTGGGCTCCAGTAGCACCTGGGGCTCCAGTAGCCCCAGTGGAACCTGTATCTCCTTTAATCCCTTGAATACCTTGGGCTCCTTGCACACCCGTAGCACCAGTATCTCCTTTAGGTCCTTGAGGTCCTGTGGGTCCTGCAATACCTGGAGTACCCTGGGCTCCTGTAGGTCCAGGAGAACCAGATTGCCAGGCTATTATGGACATATAGGAAGTATCTAGAGTGGGATGGGTTAAATTATTCTTCCCCATAGCATAGAAGGTCTGCCCGATAACAGGGACATAAGAGAAAGTACAAACAGCTAATCCTCCTTGTATACTTATATTGTATATACTGCACATCTTCTGAATTCTAGGGAGGGCTTTAAAATCAGTGGTTAGATCGAAAGCAGTAGGATCTACTCCTATACCAGCATCATAATTAGTATTGTCATAAGGAGTAGCTAAAGTAACGGTGATTAAACAATTATCAGTAATGGTAAAACTGGTTCCATTAGCAGTATTGGAGTTTACTATATAACAATTCCC
>Ga0208320_1000014_pt1 | contig 41740 bp, 64 predicted proteins | sample EasRivMeERMZT299_FD_187531 | JGI IMG/M metagenome (GOLD analysis project Ga0208320, IMG submission 187531) | Soil microbial communities from meander-bound floodplain in the East River, Colorado, USA - East River MetaG ERMZT299 (SPAdes) (version 2) | ecosystem: Environmental > Terrestrial > Soil...
TGTTCTTATGCAATTTGGTTCAAATAAGTTTTCTTTCATGATGCTGCGTATAAGAATTCTTTCATAAATCGAGGCAGTGGTTGATCGTTTAAGAACCAGTCAGTAAGTCCAATTTTGTCTTTCCATATCAAGACTTTTGGGTTCTTTGCTTTCTGTGTTTCCTTGAACGTCGCCATGAAAACGTAGGATTTTCTCTTTAAATCAGGACGCTCCTTTAAAATGATAGAGACGCATTCTTTAACAGTCATAAACCGATTATTTTATTTGAGGATTTCCTGGATTCTGTCAATCCATCTGAAAAATACCTTTGGCTTATGTGGTTGTTTTCTAATAGTAGCTTGCGCACCGATCAACTCTGAAATAGCCTGTTTATTTTCGTCTATTTGAGCTTTGAGAATATCGACCCTGTACTTCTGATCATTGTAGTCTTTTTCAAGCTCTTTTAATGTAGGGAGTCGAGTCGTTAGTTCTTTGCCGAATTCTATGATCTCTGTTTCCAGGATGGAGATTACCTTTTGCTTTTGCCTGCTGTTCATGTTATTGTAGTTTATGTTTTAAATACTCATTAAATGTCTTTTTATTAATAATGCCATGCTTGATCTTGTCATTAATAACTTTTGTTACTTTATCCTGCATTGACACAGATGCTGCTCTTATATCGAGAACGGTATTTCTGTCATACTTGGTGTCTTTTAATGCTATGTCGCAATCTGTAATAAATGCTTCTAAAGCCATTTTGGTTACTGCGAATTCTCTTGCCGTGATAATCATTTGCATAGTTTAATTTTTAGGGAGTACGTATTGGTTTTCTTCTTCTGGAGTCATTGGCTCTAACTTTACAGTGGTGCCTAAAAGCTGAATCATTTTTTCTTTTGCGGAAGTGGCTGTTTGTATCATTTCCAGGATTAGCCCCTTTGCTTCTAACGTGAAGGGCTCTTCTTCAAGCCCCTGTTCAGATACTTCGATGAATGACAGTAAAGCCATCTGAATGATAGCTGCTTCGCCTTTTGTAAGTTTCATATTACTTGTTTTTTTTGTTTAAAAAATTGCAAATAGATAAAGCTATTGCTCTGCCATAAACAATAGCGACTTTTATATTATTTTGTCTTATATAATATACTTCTTTTTTGCCTTTTTGAAAAACCTCGTACATATTACTTGTTTTTAAATGTGACATTTTTGTAGACTCCGTATTTCTCTGCCAACTCAACAATAGATTGAGCTATTATGTAGCAATGAGGCATCATAGACATTGCCACTATTAATTTAGCGATAAACTCCTTTCGCTCCCTGTCAGAAAGGGTTAGATACGATTGTAGCTCCTGAGTTTCCATTTCCATATGTTCTATTTATTTTTTTTATCTGCCATTTCTTTTTTACACTGCCATATTCCTTAACAGCCTTGCTTTCAAATCCCTGTTTACTTAACTGCTTTCCAATTGCATCAATAGATAATCTTTGATTTGTCAGCATCTCGATTTCAACCTTGATTTCTGAAGCTGTCATCATTTCATCTGGATTTTCATTAGTATAGTACTTCATCAATAACTCTCTTTCTAATGTTACAGCCTCGAATTCAAACTCATGAGTACGTAGGTACGTAATATCATCGCCGAGTACAGTCCAGTTAAATCCACTTCTCCACAAAAAATAAGCTTCCTTAAATAATTCTCGTTTTTCTATTGAATTATACAGCTTGTGATTTATAGCTTTTACATTTACTGGAATTATCCGCCTATTTTCATTATCTCTAAGAATATTTTTTGTATTAGTTGTTGCACATAAACAAGCTAATCTACCTAATGATACGTTTATTCTACCATATGGCTCTCGTAAGTCAAACCATTGCTTAGACGTTAATTCCTTTAGCCGCTGCTCTTCCTTTTTACTCTTTCCACTCATTTCGTCATCCATTATAAACCACTTCTGAGTCATTAGGATTTCGTCATCTTTTCCAGCATCAAGTTTACTCTCCGCATAATACTTTTTCATTTCCTTTGGTAATAACCTGCGAAACCACTCTGTTTTTCCAGTCCCATGTTTCTCACCAGATAATACAAACATCAAAGGAGAATGTTCTCCAAAAGCGCAAGATATAGAACCAACCAACCACTTCTTGAAAAAGTAATTTGTAAACTCTGGAGCATCATTAATTATAGATTCAGACATCTTGTCAATTAATGGACTCTTAAAGCTTTTATCTTCTTCATATTCATTATCAAATTGAGATAAAAATCTAGTTATTGGATTATAACCTGCAACATAGTCAGACATTATAAGCCGCTCAAATATATCATAACTTAAGTTATTAAGTACTTTTTTTGCGGCAATATACATAGTATTCAAGTCTCGCTGTTCCAATTGTTCACCGCCTACCTTTTCAATAAACCTACTAATCACGTTTCGTTCTAGTTTATAATTAGCAGACATATACAGTTCAAGCTGGTCGAGAATTGAGTCTCCGTCGCCCATAGAAACTGCATTGTCAAATACCTCATCAATTACAGACTCAACTCCTTTTATATCCTCTTTAGCAAGTATCTCCGCAATTTGCTTCTTACCCAATCCAGCAACTTTCGAGTTAATGATAACTCGTTTTATCTTTTGCGTTTTTTCAGAAGATATTTTAACTCCAGCTTCTTTACAGTAATAATAAAACGTAGAAATCGTTGCAAGCTTAAGTGTTGCAGTTCTTTTTATCGAATAGTTAAACTGTTTGTCAGTTCGCAATCTCGAATACTTTTCCGATATTGATGAGATCACATGGTAGTATTCTCTTCCGCCCTCACCGAACTTATCAGCAAACGCAAATCCTATCTTAACCCACCTATCATAATCATCGCACAGATTTATTCTTTTTGTGGAAACCTGTTGCAGTATTTCTTTAAAATCGTCTTGCACATAAGCGAAATTAAGTATCTTTTCTACCTTAATTTCCTTTACATATTGTAAGAACATTGGCACCTCAGTATCAGATATGTAAATATTTGGGTCATAGGTAACACCAAAAGGCTTACTTACGCTAATACTCTGTGGGTCGCATATCTGATTATAGGTTTTCAATAAGTAGTTTGCCAAACCTAGATACGACTCCCTATGTTTAAGAGGATTGACTCTAAACAACGTAGTCAGTCCATGCCCACCGCTTGACAAGAAGCAGGCATAAGCATATTTATCATTCTTCATTAGCTCCTTGACGATTTCAGGTTCTTCCAAATCGTCAAAGTCGATTGCTATATATCCACTGTGCTCAAGAAGGCTTGCGTTCTCCCGCTTCGCAAATGTGCCTGAGAACGTAACCCTATTCAGGCTTTCCTTTAATTTTTTGTAGATTTTTTCATCTTTTTCATTTCGTAGTTTATGTATCAGGTCTTCGTATCTTCCATCACGAACTTCTATTAGGTACGCTTCGAGGGGAAAATTTCCCTTAGGCTCAGTATTATAAACTGAGCCAAACAGTGAAATTACTGACATTATTTTTAGTTAGTTTATTTCAAATGAGAAATTGCAGCGGAATTTTTGCTCCGCTGCTTTCTTGCTGTTCCATAGGGATATTAGTTTTTACGCTACGTACTCGAGCCGTATTGTATTCTTAAATTCGTAATACTTATTAAAGTTATACTTTGCTAATTCCATGTGCCACCTTCTATCAAACCAGCGTTCAGGAAAAGCTTGCTTGTACCATCTTTCTACAAATCCGAAATAGATGTCGAATAACTGATTCTTTTTCGTCTCGGTCATTTCCATGCTCTCCTCCGCTCTGTCGATCATCTTCACCGCTGCTTCGAAGAAAGCCGAATAGCTTCCTCGTTTTACGTTATTCATAAGTCTTTCCAAATCAGGGTCATCTGTAACAGTTACCCATTCAAGTAACATTTGCTGCTCCTCGTGCTTCTTCCTGTCAAAGATATGGTCGCACTCTTCCCCAGTTTCCGGTAGAATCATTCCGCATTTTATCTTAGCTGCGTGTACATAGCATCCGCACTTTGGACACTCTTTCATAGGAGCTATTCCATCTTTTGGAACATCTGGATTATGAAAGATATATCTCCAATCCCTATCCTCACTCCAATCGCCATGAGTAATACAGTTAGCACCCATGTCAATTATCTGAAATCTTGATTTAGGCTTAATTGTATAGGGATATTTATACTGGTGCTCGTTAATCCACTTCTGGTCAATTGGGCGACTACCTCTTCCGCACATTTGCAACCAGAGTGCCATCGAGGTTGTTGCCCTGTTTACTATTACAGTTTCAATAGTTGGCTCATCAAAACCTAGCGTTGCAATACCTACATTACATAGAACTGCATTTGGCGTCTCATGAAACCACTTGAATATTGCTCGACGCTCATCTTCTGGTGTTGTACCATCTACGTGCTTGCATGGAATGTCGAATAGACCAAATGTTCTAGTCATTTCAATACTGTGCTCAATATTTACATTAAACACTATTGTTTTCTTTTGTCTTGAAAACCTCATGTACGCCGTAAATGTACTCATTATGTACTTAGTTTTCATGAACTCTTCTGCCATGATACTAATGTCATAATCACCTGTTGCTGCAATTGCCAACTTAGCTTTATCAATTACATCTTTTGGCGAGCGAGTTACGTTCTGTGCAAGGCTGCCATACTTAATTAATGTTTTGATAGAAGGTCCGCAAGACAAGACAGAATAATACTTATTCATCGGCTCTTTCTTACTACTAGATAATGGAGTTGCAGTAAAACCAATAATCATTTCTTTAGTAAACTGCCTGTGAAGTTTATTAAACGAGGCATTGTGCGCTTCATCAATAATAACTAATCCGATATTCATGTCTTCTGCTACTATGGCTTCGAATCGTTTACTAACTGATTCAACCATACCTATGTACGCTGGTGCAAATTCTACCCATTTGGTGCCTGCCTTGATTAGCGACATACTCTCACCAAAGATACTTTCCATCGTTGCTTTTGTCTGATACATTAACTCCTCACGATGAACTAGGATTAATGTTTTCTTTCCTGTCTTATGATAATACCTGTGTGCCAACTTACTAAACATTACTGTCTTTCCACCGCCGGTAGGTAACTGACATAAAACATTTTTGTACTTTCCAAGATACCTGACTATTTCGTCAATCTGGTCTTCCTGGTACTGACGTTCCTGAAATTGATGCAACATAAACTACTCTTTTTATGTGTATTTTAAAATAAAGATGCCTGATTCGTATGTGTAGCAACGGCTGTTTTCTTTTTGTGGCTACCTGTCTTTTTTTCCTTGATTGCGAAAATTAAAGCGCCAACCTCATCCGTTTCTTTTACTTTCGTTATCCTAGTAATGAATAATTCGCCTGTACGCAGGTTGCGATATACAGAGAACTCATCGTCGTGTTTCTTAACGAACTCCAACGTATCATTCTTTAGCGCAATCACTCGCCTCGTGTACATGGTAATATCTTCAATACAGATAATCATAAAGTAATTCGTGTTTAAGGTCTCCGTCTTCGTTTATATCTTCCAATTGTTCTTCAGTAGCTTCTTCACCATCAATTAGGCATCGAACTACAAAAGCGTCGCAGTAGTCAGGCGCATCCCAATGGAATACATCCTCGAACTCAACTTCTGTGATTTTCAAGTTCATCGTGATAAATTTTCTGCGTGATTCCGAATGTAGCGGAAAAGTTGTTCAGATGTAGTTGTGTTTGTCCACTTAAGTAACGCAATTTTCTCATCGAGAGTCATTAAACTGTAGTACTTCGCAAGGTGTGCCTTCATCGCAGTGTACAGGACAATCTTAACCATGTCCTGGAAGTGAGCGTCTGGGGATTTTATTGTATTTTTTTCCATATACGCAATATAAGCTAGATAATCCGAGTAAAAAAACATTATTCGTTAAATAAATGTTAAAATAACGAAATCTGCTCGGCATCAAAAGCGGTAGGATAGTTAGACCAGATAGCCTCAACGGTTTTCTTAACAGTTCCATTTAACTTAACAACAGGTTTGAATGGCATCCAAGTAGCATTAGTATTCTCGCAAATAATTATCTGTCCATTTCTTTCTTTGCACCATTTGGCTAGATATGAGTAGCTAATGTTATGGCACACATAGTGTTCTCCGCCTTTTTGATAAGGCGGGTCTATAAACCAAGTCGCCTCATCATTCGGCAATTCATAGTATGTACCTTCAACAATAGTCCAATGCCGTATCTTTTCTAAACAACTTGCAACATACTTTTTTCTCGAGTCCATATCACCATCAGAAAACTCTGTTACAGTTTGACCTGGTGCTGCCGCCGAGGTCTGACAAAAGAATCCGACTAACCAAAACGCTTCATCACAGTCAAAATCCTTTCGCTTTATGACATTTCCTTTTGAAAGATTTGGTAAACTCATTATGTCTTTAATAGAACATTTCTGAAGCCATTTCCATAATCTGGCTACAACTTCGTACCTATCACACAAAGTTACATCATGTTCCCAGTGATGAAGAGAATAGGCAGCCGCTCCAGCGAATGGCTCAATAATTTTTTTAAACTTTGGATGAGGATATCTCGGAGCAAGTAATTTCTTCGTTCCATAATAGGACCAACACATAGGCAATAATTTAGTTTTTAAAAAGCCGAAGGGTAGAAACCCTCTGGCTAAATTTGACATAATAAAAATTCATGAATCAAAAAGACCCTAATATAGAAATATCAGGGGACTCTTTGGTGCTGCAAGGCAACCAAAACTACTTATACGTTAAAACGGCAGATCGTCTACCCAATCTTTTGACTCTATTTTTGATGCAACTACTGTAACATCTTCTTCGCGAGACCATTCGAGTTCTTCGCCATTACCAATAATCTCTCCCCTTGCTTCGACACCTTCCGGTACTCTCTGCTTAATGAATCCCAATCTACCGTACTTATCAACTTCCCCATCAGGTAGCATAAACAAAACCATTTTGAGATAGATCGCTCCAGTTTTTTCTGAAACATGAAGCCAATCTTTGTTAATTTTTTTAAGGTCGATATCTAAATCAATGTATCGCCTCTCTTTTTTAGCCTGATTAATTCGTTTAGGCTGCTTTTTTTCACCGTTTGCCATAGTTTTAAACTTGTTTTTTATTGAAGAATTGTAAAATGAGCCGAATGATCTTGCAATAGAAAAATCCATAAATGTTTCAAGCGGAACTGCCATGTATTGATGAACAGTTTCGTTTTTGAAACATAAGGATAGGGTTTCGTTATGTGCATCGTACCTTATTAAAGTAATGAATGATGAGCGTTGTTCATCTATCCAAATAGTGAATATTCCGTTGTCAACCGTTTGCCTCATTGCCTATTTGTTTAAAATTAGATTTCTTGCCATTGTGATAGAAAGATGCAGTTACGAAGTTCTCGTGATGTTTTTTCTCGCACTTGAAATCAGTTACGTTAATAAATGCACCTCGAGCATACGCTTCAGTTCTTTTAAAGAAATCAAACACATCAACTGCGCTTGCGTCTGGGTGTAAATCGAGTTTTAGTTCTACTTTTTCCATATACTAAAAAGGTAAATAAAGCTCTTGCGTTTCTTTTAAATATTTTTCAAGTATCCTTTCGTCGGTATAGATAACATCTACGCTAACTCCGTTACGCCAAAATGCTGTAGGTCCTTCAACTGAATTTCCTATGTACAAACATTTGCTTTTCGGTTTGCAAAAGCTTAAAACTAAGTAGTCGAGTAGTTGTTTCTTCCCGCCCCTCATGTTCATCTTTTCAGGTTTCCCTTTTAGAGAAGTCCACAGGAGAATAAGTTCAACACCATTCTCGACTACTATGAATTTTTCGCAGTTTCCGAGTTGCTGCATATACTTATTAGCATTAAATATCAGCTGATGATCGCTTCGTGAAAACAGCATTTCCCTTTTGAAATCTCCGTTTTCAAACAAAGCAAAACTATACTTTTTCCTAAAGTCGAATTCCTCATTCTGGGATACGAATCTTACGGAAAAATCATTGTACTTGCATTCTCTCATCGTTAAATACTTCTTTAGGTACTCTATCGAATATTTCTTTCAAGTCGTTATACACAGACTTAGCTGCGAACTTGCCATTTTCGATCTGTTCCACAAAAGAAAATAATGCTACGAATAATTCTGGCGAGAGTTCAATCATCTTGTCTCTCAGGATATCGTCAGTACCAGCCATTACACAGATGAGCTCACCTGTTTGCATATCTATAATATGCCCGTTAACTTTAGCCCACTTCATCTTATTATTGTTTTTTTATTGTTCGTAATAAATCGTCCTCATGTTATTTAAATAGTTTCTACACGCCTTAACAACTAATGGTATGCGTGAGATATACTCCTCATCTCTTGCAATAGGTATCTCAATGATACGTCTATTGATAGGAATATCCGAGTATGTTAAATTCTTTTCAACTTCAGCCAAAGCCTCTTCAAGCATCGAGTCGCTTCCTACGAAGCTATATGCGACCATTTTCTTTTCATTTTCAATCAACTTGGCTGGAGTATCTAACAAAGTGTAAACCAGTTTAGACTTTGGCTTATCCCACAATCTCATATATCCCTGCATATTAGGAAAATATGGATTAGTTAAATTTTGGTTATCAAGATACTTTATATTACGATAAAAAGTCCAAATATCCCATGACGACTTATTGTCATATATAGTATCGTCTTTGATATAATCTATCTCTCCCATAATGAAGCCATCGTCTTTTCGCTCAATGTTTTTCTCCGGCAACCAACCTTTGACAATCCCATAAGCGATGATACCAGAGTCTTCCATCTGAAGTCCTTTCTCGATATATTTGCTTCGTATATCTTTAGTGGATCTTCCAAACTCGTGACTAATCCATACATCGGTAAGGTGTGTCTTACAACCATCAGATAGTTCAACATCATCTATATTTTTTTTGAGGTTATCGCAAGCATCTTTTTGCATTTGGTATAAATCAAAAGCATCATTCACTTGTTTTTCCTTTTTATCTGCCGTTAAAGTTTCTTTATTTTTAATTGCAGCATACTCCTCATTAAGTTTTTCATACTTTTGATACGTCGTAAGATATTTTACACGAGTTTCTTCGTACAAATCCTTTGCAAAAGTAGCTCCAGCCATTATGTGCGTAAGGGAACTCACCCTGAATAAGTGGTTATCGTAGTTCAAAGTATTATATTTTTAATTTCTATTAAATCGTCATTAAAGGTAATAGTCAATGGTTGTTCTGGTATTTTATCAATTATTGCTTTAAGTCTCATAAGCTTTCTCATTTGTATATCAGCTTCGAAATCATTCTGAACTTCACAGAAAAAATCTTTACCAAACAATGATATTTTTCCTTTTGTGGCAATGACTTTAACGTCTACGTCTTCATAAGTTATTAAACCAAGTAAATAAATATTAATCTTTTTACTACTAACGATTATCGAGTTCATTTAGTTTCTCTCCGCATTCAGGGCAGTAATTAATTTCTATTGATGTATTGAATGATGAATCTGTGCTATAAGCATCGTAACTTATTTCTAATATATTTGAAGTTATAATAAGTCTTAGTCCAGATTCTTCAGTATCAAATTCTTTAGATTTTTTGCAATAATCACAACTCATTTTTTCTCCTTCTCTTTTAATTTTGCGAAACACTCATCATAGCACACTCTCTGCTCATTTGTTTTGAGCTGACTTTTGAATGACTCTAATTGAGCTATTGTCTCGCAACGGGTTAAGGTTAAAATCAATCTGTCTTCTTTTGGTTTTTCTTCTTCCGGCGCTTTTCCTCTAAAAGCGAGGTCGACAGTCGTATCACCTTCTTTGATAGCTGTGTCAATGCCTGCAAGTGTTATGAGGTCATCTTTGGTAATAAACTCTGCTGCTGCTTTGCCGATTGCTTTAAGAATTTCTTTTTCTGTGATGCCATATCTGTCTTTTAAAGTTTCGATAGCTTTTTTACGAGCCAACATTAGTTTTTCTTCGGTAGATACGTCGCCGATAATCTTCTTCTGTGCAGCAATGTACACTTGGTCTACCCAAACCTTTGGTATGACAGCGAAGATTGCGTTTCTCAATGCTATCGAGTTAGCAGCATTGCCTGTAACCACAATCATGTCATCATTGAATCTTCCCTCGCGTCCCCAAATTGATCGCTTAACTTGAATCTTTACAGATACATTTGTCTCAATATCAAACGCAACTGCTTCGCTCGTAAGTGTGCGATTCTCGATATCAACAACTCTTGCAGCTGACCTAAAGTTTCCCCAGAACTGCATAATAATCTTTGCGAGATTGATACTTGGTCCTGAAATCTTTTTTGCTCCACGAGGAACTGTGTAGACACAACTCTCAGCTATGTCTGTCGAACGAAGAACGGTAGCTATCGCATTGTCAATTGACTTGCTCATATTTCGAGGATAAGCTTTCGCTGTCGCAATCTGACTGTCAATGAGCGCTTTCTCGCCTTCGTAAATTTGTAGTGTTTCACTTGCCATACTTTATATGTATTTTAAATTTTTAGTTTTCAATCTCCTTGCGCCAACTTCAGCCATGCAGTTGAAACATTGTTCATCACAAGGGTAATATTCCTGGTTAAGTATCTTTCTGCCCTCTTCTGTATCGGTTATCCCTTTTTCCAAACAATACTCCCATGCTTCATTCCATTCATCAATAGAGAAGTCAAGTGCTGTCAGTTTACCACAATAGAAGTGAGCCATGTTAAATTTTTACTATTTCCAATCCTTCTATATCCAGAAAATCCTCGATTTCCCAGTCGTTAGTTATAATGATTATTTCAGGTCGCTCCATAGATATTCCTTCTCTTCCGTATGGAACTCGTACAGCAACCCTTTTCTGAGACACAAACCTTTTAAGTTTAGCCAAGTCCCTAACCAAAAGAGAATTGTAGATTATTACGCAAGGTTCTCCATCATATTCTCGTGGGTCAATGTCTACATCATCAGCCCAAATTACCCTTTTACCTTTTGCAAGTTTTAGAGCTTCTAATCCGCGACCTACGGAATTGCCAGAGACGAGTGTAACTTTTTGCATTTGAATTATTTTTAGTTTTTTAAAAAAGCCCCTAAATGTAGAAACATCAGGGCAGATTCAATCTAAATCAAAAAACATGACAAATCAAATATCTTAACTTATTTCTTTTGTGGTAAAGTAAGCACCAGTAATGTGTTCGTCTATTATATGTTCAACCAAAATAGCAAACTCATCCCAATCAATTATTCTCGCTTTATCGAGATTAATATTATTAGCTGATAGATGATACATTGCTATGTCTCCAATGAATCCAGTAAATGTAGCATTTATCTCCACAAAAAGATTAAACTGCTTTCCGCCCTTAACAAGATGCGAAGGTACATTGATAAGTACACTAAATGTCTTTACTGGTTGTTCCATCTGTAATAAGTATTTTACCAAAAAATAAGCACCAACCGGCACATGAGATAAGCATTACAGTATTCCATCCGAGATCTTTGTTCTCGACTTGATAGTGGAAAGCTATTCCGCCAACCAAGATTGCGTATGCTATAACGAGTACTCCAATTGCTCTATTAAGTATCTTTTTCATGAGCGACCTCTGGGTTTGAACCAGTTAGTCCTAATACAGCCGCTTCCTAACTTACTTTTTGTTTTTTAAGAGTTCAATAATTTGTTTTTGATTTTTTAAGAATTCGCCTATATCAAAAGCCCAACGAATAAAGGCGATAGCAATAATAAATACGAAGATATACACTCCTGCTGAAATTAAAAAACTGTCCATAGTATATTGGGTTTTAAATTAATAAATAAATTGACTTGCTTTGCAGATCACTGCATTGCCATAAATAAACATTTCTTCATTTCCAGGAAGCTCTATTACTACTGCGCCCATTGATTTCATTTCAGAAAGGAATCTTTTCGATTCGGCTTTTATTTCGTCTGTGTAAATAGTCTGATAGATTTCAGTAGCCATTTCGTTCTTGACTTTGTTTGGTTTTACCGCTCCAGACTCATCTACAATCATATAGTAATTGTCTGGAAGCTTAATAACTTGAACTAAATCGCAGCCAATCATTTCGTTTAATTCTTCGCACCAGAAATCGCTGCCATTCTTCGGCTTAATTGCTTTTGTTTTGCCGTTTGTACTAATTAAAAGAGCCATGTGTTACTTTCTTTTGATTTTAAAGATTGCTATTGTGTGTATATTTGTTAAACTATTAGTTTTTTGTAAATATTCTTCGAGTAAATTAATGGATACAGCAGTTGTAAAAGACACACTTCTACCGATATTGTTAATTGGACAATATTGTTCTATAAAATGCGTTGCTTCCAGTCTTTGTTTACCTGCTGTAGGGTTTAAAATGTTCTCCATTTGATAAAATATTTATTAGATTATTTAAACATTGCTTTTCAGAAATTTTGTTGAGTTGAAATTTCAACAACTCGGCTTTTATAAAGACGTTTCCAGAATCTCCTATTTCAATAAGCCGTTCTGCCATAATCTTAAACTCTTTATACTCGTGTAACCATAACATAATTAACTAATTGAATACAAATATAATAAAGGTAATGTTAAAATGTTGTTAATGAAATCACAATGAAATGTTAATATAATTTTTTCTAATATGTTACTGGCTGCCATATATTCCGACCCAAAAATCAAATCTTTGGCACAAAGAAACGTCATCATTGCGTTTATATGTCATTCATGTATGTTATATTGTTTTGGTCGCAATGCCAACCAATCGCCACAAAATCGTTTCTTGGTACGTAATGTTTCGTAGACCTTCAAAAAAAGAGGAGCAGCTCTCGCCGCCCCTCAATTAAAAACCCTACACAAAGTTTATTTCCTCAAAATAAAAAATCCTGATATTACCACAAAAGAAAAAACAACATACCAAAATAAGGGTTTCAGGCTGTACTTAGAAGCATGGTCAATCTTAACATCTCTCTTGTGGTAGACAATAGAGTCTCCTTGTTTGCGAATTGTGTCAATAGTTACGATTGTTGAGTCAATTCTACCACTTGGTCTGCGAATGACAGAACAGCTTGACAATAGGATTAGCAACACTAATAGTTTCATCTTCCTATTGCTGTTAGGAAAGTTGAAACGATAGTATTAAATGATTGCATTTGAGCTACAGTATACCCTTTTGAACTAACGTATTGAAAGTTTGTTTTTATGTTAGGGTAATTTGTAGAACCAGGAAAACCACTTGAATCAACCATTCCAGCAAGTAAATGCATTTTTCTTGTTCCGCCGCCTATAGGAGATTCTGCTGAACTATAAGCTCGTACTGTTGTATTACCTAACAATATATTCTGCGAAGAGCCTATGCCAGAAAACTGATAAAAACCAATAGTCATTATATGAGCTGAATAAGTTTGACCAGTTGCTGTTATTGCTCCAAATCTGTGAGACGCTACATAATTTGTAGATAATATTGCGCCGAACTGAAAAGTGTAATTAGCGACTCCGCCAGTGTTTTCTCCAGATGCCGCCCAAAATTTTCCACTTTGCGTTGCAGCTGTAACACAATTTGTTCCACCAGCAAGCCCTAAACTCATGTCAACTGGCGGAATAAAATTAGTTACATAATATCCGTTAACTGCTGCAGTTACTCCCATAGCATCATGTGTCAGAGTTGAACCTGTTTCTACGAGTTCATACACAGATTCTGTAAAAACCCATTTATGAGTTGCGGCAGTACTCCCGTAATAAGGAAATATTTGAAGTCCGCTATGCCATAAACCAGCTGACGCCAAACTATTATACATATTTCTGAAAGCTGTTTTATGTGTTTCATTAATTACTCCAGCTTTAGAAAAGAATTCGTCAACGAAAGAAGAAAAACCGATGCCAAGCGAACTATAATCCGCCGATGTGTTAGTTATTTGAATTCCCATAGTAATAAATTTTAAATAGTTATGTTGAAGGTTAAACAAAAATTGTGCATAGCGTTACCGTACCTGATAATTTTGTCTCCCTGCGAATCTCTTAAGTTCCCTCTCGCTCCTGGCATTTGGTAAGAACCAAAACTTACCCAACTATCAGTTGCAGGTCTTGCGTAAAGTACTTTTCCTCCTGCAGGACTTGAACTGCAAGCGATTGTTACAGTATCATCTCCTGTTATAACTACAGAAGTTATACCTATATCTGCATTACTGCTATTTAATACCCTAAATCCACTATTTGTTTCAGAAGATACAATAGTTGTGTCCATTTTTAACGGCAAAACTGGTACATGAAACTTTATAGCTATATTGTTTCCTGTAACAGTAAATCTAATTGGATAAAGCGGATAAGGCTTTGAATTTCCAGTTAACCATTTGTGAACCATTATTCCATAATAAGCACCCTGTATTCTATCACTATCTGGTTTGTAATGCGCATTGTCAGCTTCATAATGAAGAATATAAGCCGGATTAGCCAATGTGAAAAAAGGATTACTTATCATAACGTCAAACTGGGCTTTAAATATTTTATCCTGGTCGTTATTTGCTTGTACACTTTCCTGATTTCCAATCCACATCAAAGTGTTTTTTTGAGAAGTAATTGGCGGAATATCAGAATTGTAATCTGCAATCAACTGATTGAGCATATCATAATATTGAGTTCTTGTAGTTCCTGCTGCAATATCCGCAACTCCATGAGTCCAAAGCATTATAGGAGCACTTATTGTTTTATCCAATTCAGCTGCTCTCTGAATAGCATAATTAGAATAAGATATTGCCCTTTCATAATAACCAGTTCCCCCGCCTTTACTTAAAGCTTGAATAGTAACACCGCCTACTCCAGGAGCCGCACAAAGAAATTGCCAACCTTTGTTTTGCCAATGAGTAAAATTAACTTTTTCTATACTATCAATTACTGTTTCCACACATCCGCTCATTGGTGTTTCGCTGAAGCCAGCCCCGCCTTCAATAAGCGGCACAAGTGAATTGAAATTATTAGACACTGCCGGGTCTGGTCTCGGACCTCCGTTAAACATTAAGCTGTCGTAAATTTGAGTAGTGGTAACAGGGTCTGCTGGACTTCCTGCACCTACTGAATTGCTTTGTCCGTAACTCATTAACAAAAGCATTTCTGTCGGAGCTCCATATATGAAATAAACTCCCTGAAATCCGCCAACTGTATCACCTTCTGGTTGAATAATTGTTCCAGTAATAACAATATCTTGAACTTCTATTCTTTTTGATAACACAGTTCCATCGTTTTTTACACCAAATGCAAGATTCTTGTTACTGTCATTTACGCAAAGAGCGAAACCTATATTACGAGTTATATCTACATCACTTTCTACAACAAATTTATTAGCTAATGCTGTGGCAATTTTTAATATTCCAGCAGAAGTTAACTTTAAACCAGCATACCCATTTATATCAGCAACAACAAAATCGCTACCATTTATAATAAAAATAATTTCTGCTGTAGTGTCAGCCTTTTCTTTTACTGGTTGAAATTCGCTATCAAGAGCATATCCAGCTAAATCAATAGCCTGAACAACTTTAGTCCAATAAGTTCCATTGTAAATAAAATATACAAGTCCGCCTTCTGTTCCAGTCACAACAATAGGTACACCAACGTTGTTCAAAAAATTTGTATAAGTTCCAGCTTGCGTAGGAAAATATACAGCACCATCTTCAGCACCAATTGGAACTGTAGAAGGAATAGCTGAATTAAAATCTGCTTCAACTGCAATTGCATCTTTCAGTTGTTGTTCTGTTATTTGATAAGAAACTCCTGTTACAGGGTCTGCAACAACAAGTAAATGTTGGTCTGCAATGACTTCCATCACTGGCAATTCATTAACCTTTAACCCAATTACTTCTGGAATACTCGTCCCTTCAATTCCAGTAAAGCTTGCAATTGTGATTTTCTGGTTGCTTTTTTGTGTTTTAAGTAACATAGTTATTTAATTAAAAGTGGTTCTCCATTACCAGTATCAAAATATATCTTATCATCTACGAGAAGTATATCTTTAGGTAATTGATAATAAGGTTTAAATTCTGTAAAATTGAATCCTGTAGTATTATCCTTAAGAGTGAAATCAACAGAATAATAGTACATTGGATAACCCGGAAGTTTATCAACAGGCTCGACTCTTGCATCATTACTTATTACATATCCAACTCCCTGAATCAGTAAATCTTCCAACAAAATGGTATTGCATATCTTAAGATAAAGCCAATCAGGAATACCTATTCCATTGCCGAACAAAACTGTTCTTTTTTTTGTGGCAATACTTCTAAGATTATCGAAATTGCCAATTTCATCTTCATTAATAAGTGTATCTATACTTCCGACCCATTTTTCAACCAATCCCTCAACCCTGATTTTACTTCTAAATCCATTGCTAAATACAGCTCCGGTAGTATTCTTTTTGCTTCCGCCGTCAATTAAGATAGTCCCGTAATGCTTTTCTTTTATTGAAACCATTTCAGAAATTGCTGCTACGAAAGTGTCTAAAAATAACACAAAATAAAAATCACCTTCTCCTAAATCAGCCAAATTAATAGCAACTTGCTGCATTACTTCTGGAGCTATTACAGGAGACGGAGTTTGATCTTCATAATCGTAAGTTGCAACATACACTCCGCAAGAATTTACAACAACAAGCCTTGTTGTTCTTTGTGCCGAAAAATTAGTTATAATTTGGTCTACCAATATCTCATTAAGTTCTAATTTCTGAACATACTGTGGATTGTTTACCCATTGCTCATTTCTATTTTTAAACCAATCTTCGTGAAGTTCAGGCGCTTCGGTATCATCGTTATACTTAACCATGTGAAGTGTGTTGTAATCACTTCTGTAAATCGAGTCTCCCATAATATTAAATATTATTCCAGGATTAGATAAATTCATTAAATTTTCAAGAGGCGTAAGAGTAGAAACCAATAAACTCCATCTTTGCACATTGCGAGAAACGTCTTCAACTGACATTTTTCCTATTGGAAGACAATTAATGTCAATACCTTGATATTTAAACTTTATCAATCCACCACTTGAAAAATGTTCAACAGTATCCGCAAAGAAAAAAGGCGTTTCAACGGTGCAGTGAAAAATATAAGGATAAAAGAAAGAGCTATCTGGATAATCTGCGAGTTTAACGTCTGTGTTCTCCGCTGTTCTGATTCCGTCAATCGTTACTGCAAATCCAGGATTCTTGTCGCCAGTTTCAAACTTTAATACAGCATCAGGTTGTTGGTAGAATATTGACTTCCAATATGGCATCCGAGTTAACAAATTCCTTTTTGGAGTAAGTAATGTATTGAAAACGGAATTGTCTATAACAGCTTCAACAGACGTATAAGCCGGTCTATTTAACTTGTATCCTTGTATAGTTACTGGAACTGCATCAACAAATACACCTGTAGAAATACTATGATTACCATTAGGAATTGGAGCTAATGGAGTTCCGTCTGTTTTATTAATTGGAACTACTTGAAAAGACCATTCTCCATTTACGCCTGCAACAGTTGTTCCAAGTAATACATCTTCATAATAATCAAGATACAATTTAACTGTAGTTAAAGGTTTAGCTACACCTTTTAATAATGGAGTGTTATCTTGTATTTGAAAACCTTCTTTAAACGAAGTTATCAATGGCAAGTTTACCCAAGCTTGAACATTGAACGTTGTTGTAGATCCTGCCAAAGTTATAGTATTCAAACCTTCTGGAAGTATTGGAGATTGATAACTCCATCTGCAATTTCCGTCTCCTGTTACAACTACTGGAGCAGCTCCATTTACAACTAAATTTGCAGTTGTTCCAGCTTCCAAAAATCCTCTTATCAAAGGTTGGTTATCCCAAAGATAATCTCCGTTACGAATATTTTCTATACTCTGCGGAGTTACTGAATCTACTATTGTTATTGTTCTTGACGCAACAACTCCGGTTAAATCAGAAAAAGTCATTTCAATAGTGTGTATTCCAGAATTAATATTTTCTTGAAATGGAGATAATGAAGTAATTATATTGTAAGCAAAAACTCCATTTGCATCAGAAGTTCCAGTTCCATCGAAAACTCCATCTACATAAACATTGAAATCTGTACTTGGTTGGCAAACTCCCCTCATTACAGGTTTGTCATTGTTTATAATATCGTTCTGAAATGGATAGTATATTATTGGAGTTAAAGGCGAGTTGTTGATTTCTATAATAACAAAATTGTTTACTAATGCTTGCGTAATAATTTTTTCATTAGAAATATCTACCATAAAAACAGTATCATCACCAGAGTTATCTTCACTTGAATCTTGCTGATAATCCATCCGTATAAATTCCATTCCATAGCAATCTTTGCGATATGGGGAAACAAGAGAAAGCTTATTCTTAACATTGTGCTGTACTATTGAAAAAGTATTTAATCCATTAAACTCGAACCTACCACTTGCGTGTCTGTAATCTTGTTTGTTCATGTTCAATTCAATCTCATTGCAAAGATATTCATAAGCATCTTCAACTTCTACATCTTTTACTTCTCCAACATCAAATAAATTTGTGCTTGGATTATATATGTCAGTAACTTGCTCTATTGAAATTATCTTTCCATCTATCTTGAAAGCAATAAACTTGTCAACATCGTACGCTTTAAACCAATCCCTAAACGAAGTCTTGATCTGCGAGTTCGAGGTATTTCTTATTGAATCACCGCAAGTTAATACTATGTTTGGGTTGGCTTCGAAATAAGTAGAATTAACTACGAATTGATTGCGAGACGCTCTGCCAACAACTTCTCTTAAAACATCAATCGGTCTTTTGCAATAAACAATAGTAGAATCAGCTTTTGTATCGGCAGTTACAACTATATTAGATATATGCGGAATGAAGTGAATATCTACATCTCCCCAATTTGCACTTTCTGGAACTATAAACAAACCAAAAGAGCGCCCTGCTATGGCTGAAACTTCTCCATCAATATTTACTGTATATGTTTGCCATAAACCTTCTTCTTTAGTAACAAGAAAATTGAGTACTAATGGGTACATATCTCCAAAATTGTCTATAAGCCATATACCAATTTCACGAGATTCACTCGAAGTCCCTGTTATACTTTCTACCATCCAATCAAAAGTATATTGTCCTCTTATCTTGAATGTCATATCACGAGTTGTCTTAATGAAATTCAATAGTTGCGGAAATTTAATTGCCCATTCACTTGGAGTTTGGTCTTGTTGTTCATTGTAATGAAATCCAAGATTTTGAGTTATAATTCCAAAAGAATCACCGTCTACATTAATTACATTTAGCGGCATCGTAAAAAACCTAAGCACACTATCTACTATTGAAGGAATTGGGGAAGGATTGATAAACTCTGAAGCCGTTGGCTGATAAGTGAACTTACCTCTTAATGTAATTCCGTCGAAGACCACAGGAATTGTCTTTGTATCTTGCGCGTTACAATTTATAGCGTACTTAATATCATCATTCTGACTAAGTATTCCCCAAGCCGAATTGTCAAGAATTGGAACAGAATAACCTGTTACAGTGTCTTTTGTTTGTGCCAAATCGAGTCTACCATAGTAATACTTTTCGTATACCATACTATAAGGATTAAAACGATCTGCCTGAAAATACACTTCGCCAGCATATCCTCTACCAGTGTATTTCAAATAACGAATAATATCAGCTCCATCTCCACAAAATAAAAAATTAATTGCTACTGTTCTGACTCCGCTAAAGTAATTTTTATTAGTAGCGAATGTCAGTTGCAATTCTTTCAGATTGGTAGGATTATCATTTAACGGAGTTTTAGTTGCACCAATAGAAATAACTACATGACCAATATTATTATAGGTTGAACTATAATAATTCCCAGATCTGTCTGTTAAATAACAATACCATTCTTTTGGAGAAGTTCTGTCCATTATTGTGTATTTGCAAGTAACGCAATCCTAACATCAAGTAATACCAAATACTCTTTCATTGCCTTTAATTGCATATTAAGAAGAGTAATATGAATCTGTCCAATGTTTTCAAGTTGGGCTTTAACTTCAAGATATTTTTCAAGTCTTTCGACTCTTCCGTTTAAATCAAACCTTTCTATTTTAAGTCTTTGAAAATAACCGTTATCCATAAAGTATTCTGTTTACGTACATTTGTTTAGAAATATCTACATTGATTTTTGGCTTGAAGATATTCTTGATTGCTCTGTTAGACTTTTGAATTTGCTTACCAAGATACATTGTTTGTTCCCAAGTCGAATCGCGTTTTTCTGGAAACACAGGTATCTTATAAAGTGGAATCAACTCCGTTCCTGCTGGCAAGTGTTTAATAGTTGGTTTGTCTGCGATATATGTTCTTCCACCAGGTTCCTTAACTAATTCACTACCGGCTTCACCAAACAACGCATCTCCGCCCTTATGAATACCGCCTTCTGCGTATGACGGTATCTTGACTGCCAATGCAGTAGCAAGTTGCGCAGCACCTAAAGCGCCGATTGAAATAGCAAGTGGAACACCTAAAGCTCCGTACTTCAATGCACTCACTATTGCAATAGATGTATTAAGTATAATTTCACCTATTGCCATTTCCTTATTAAATACCGCTTGGTCATGCGCAAGTTTCTTTTGCTTTTTAGCAGATTCTTCTTCACGAGCATCCCTCTGCGCATTAAGCTGAATTTCGTAAGCATTTTTTTCCTTTGAGGAAATCGTAGAGCGTTCAATAGCTTCAAGCTGATTTTCTATCATATCATTGAACGCATCTTGCTCTTCCTGAATACGCTCCATCCTTGCTTCAAAAGCTTGATTACCAATCTGCTCTATGAAGTTGATTGCTTCTGCTTGAAGTTGCTTGTAGTTATTAGCTTTATCTTCTTCAAGCTTCTTTTGTACCGAAACATCTTGTTGAGCGGCAGTTAATGTATCTTTTGATAATTCTTTTTGAGAGCCAATAACAGCCTCATTTGCTTTATCGAGATTCTGCTGAAGTCCTTGAACTGCACCAACTCCAGCCTGTGTAGGAGATAAAAACAAAGAAATAATGCCGCCAGCGAGTTTGTTTCGAGCTTCTTGTTGCGCACCTTCGAGCCTGCTTAATTCTTCCCTGTCGTCTTGAATACGAGCGTTATTTATATTGTTGCGAGAATTCCTTTCGATTTCCTCGATTCTTCTCGTATACTCTTTATACGATATTTCTTTATTCTTAAATTGATTATTTAGCTTAATCAATTCGTCAGTTGCAATATCTTGGGCAGCGGACTCGTTTAAATCACCTTGACGCTTGATTTCTTTAAACATCTTATCAAACCAAGATGTTGCAATGGCAAATGTTTGCTTGCGAATATCATTCTCTACATCAGCGGTAGAAGCTTTTAATTGAGCATCCAACTGTTTCTTTTTGAGAATATAAAGTTCGTCAGGCAATGTATCTTTTGCAACTTTTAAGTCTTTTTCATACTGAAGCTGTATTCCACTAATTCTTATGTTGGTATAATTCTTGAACGCTTCCATCCTCTTTTCGTAAGAGTTTTCTTCGTTATCCATCACTTCTTTAGTCGCAAGCTGGTTAGCGCGAATTTCTGCATCTGCAGCTAAAAATACCAATTCGGTTCTTTTCAAATAAAAATCCTTTATTATTTTCGCAACGTCTTTAGCTCTCTTCCTTTCTATTTCTGCGCTTTTTTCAGCATAATCATTTTCCGCTTCTATTATTGCATCCCTTGTAGCATTTGCATTAGTGATTATGTATTGACGTTTTGCATCTGCAAGACCCTGCTCAACTTCTGCTATCCCCTTTGTTGCATTAATCCTGTCTTCTTCACTTGACAGTTCATTATCAAGTATCATTTGATTATACACTTTAGTATCTTCTAATTCAAGCTCTTTGTTACTTAATGTAATTTTTCTTTCCTCTTCTGAAAAATATTTGGTATTTGCAAGTTGCTCTTCTTTAATAGCGTTTGTGTTATTTGCTTGGGCATTAAGAGCTTCAGACATATCTGTATAGAGACCCTTAACAGCATTTCTGTTCTCATTGATGCCCTTTAATTCATCATTAAGTAAATCAAAACGCTCTTTTAAAGCACTCTTTAGCCTTGCATTTTTAGCTATATCAATTCCAGCGCCACCCTTAAGTAATTCGCTTCTATCCAAATTTACCTTTACTGCTTCGGCTTTACGTAAAGCATCATTAACTGCCTGTATTTCAACGGCTTTATTTGCAGCTTTTCGGTCTAAATCCAAAGCTTCTTGATTTAACCTATTAACTTCTTTTACAGTTGCGCCAAGCGTTTTAACCTTGTCATCTGCATATTTCTTTTCGGCATCAAGAGTTTTTTTCCTGTCGTCAGCTAATTGAGTATAATTTTCTCCGCTTGCTTTTGCAAGCTCTTCGTTTCGTTTAGCTGCATCAACTCCAAATTTAGATGCCTCTGTTAACTCTTCTGATGTATTTGAAAGTATGTTATTAAAATTAGTCATTACAGTATTGAGCCTACCCTGACGCTCAATAGCTTTTTCTGTCTCGTTCGAAAATAAACCAAGAGCTTCTGCTGCTTTAGCAATAGCTTCAAATGCGAGATTAAATATACCAGCCATACCTAAACCCGGAAGTATATACGCCAAGTTACGAACAACGCTCAGAGATTCAGACAAATTTTTACCAATCAAAGCTGCGCCACCTGAACCAGCTTTTTCTAATGATTTTTCAACAGTACCAACAGCTTTATTCGCTTCCCTTAATTGTCCAGCCAATCCTTCTTGAACACCTTTGGGCGATTTATTAAGTATCGAATTACTATAAGCGATTTCCAGTTCTTTTACTTTGTCTTTTAAACCCTTATATAAACTATTATTTTCAAGAATCTTTTTTCCGTGATTAACATTAGCAGCAGTATTTTTATTTGTAGCAGAAGTATTAGCGTTAAGAGCAGTGGTTGCATCTTTTGCTCCTTTAGCTGTACCAGCAAGAGCTGTATTAGCTGTTTTAGTTTTCTTGCCCATCTCATCCATTGCCAAACCTAATTTAGCAACGCTCGATTGCAAAGCAGAAAGTGCGCCTTGCTGTTCTTTAATAGAAGCAGTAAGTTGTTGCAAACCAGATATATCTATAGGAGATATTTTTACGTTCTCATATTTCTTGAGATTGGCGTGCAAATCTTCTACTATTTTTAGTACTCGCTTGGCTTGGGCATCAAGTTCTTGTTCGTTAAAACCTACCGATAATAAATTCTCTGCCATATTATCTTGTTTTAAGTCTTTCAGCCGTTAATCTCGTTGATTCATCTTGAACTGCTTTTATCATTAAAGCGAGTTCTTCAACAGTTGTTTTTTCTCTATCAATACGATATCCCTCTTTACTAAAGGAATTAAGCATCTTTATAAATTCGTGTCTTGACTGAATCTCTGGTTTATCTTCTTTTTTAGCATCACGAAGTTGTCCAAACTCGAATTCCTTTCTACGTAATTCAAGTTCTTTCGCTCTCGTCATACTCGAAATTTTATTCATTTGTGAAATAAATTTCTTTTCATCTTCTTCCCATTTTACCTTATGACCAATTCTCTCGAACAACTCGAAGCCGTCAATATAAGGAACTTTGAATGTTTCAAAGAATATCAATTGCGCCCAAACCAAAGTTTTCGCAGTATATATTCTATTTTTTAGATAGTTTATATAAGTGAAAAGTTCAAACTCTTTTGAATTATAGAGACCAGTGAGATCTATGTATTCACTATAGACAATATCAAAATCTTCCTTAGATAAATTAGTGAAATCGTGTGAAAACCACGCATCTATAAAAACATTCAGATTTACTTTTTCACATCTCATAAAACAGCCTTTCCACAAAAAGAAAAATACAAAATTCATTTTTGAAATAGCTCATCTATAGTATCTTGCAAATCAGGCGCTATTTTATTCTGGAATAAAAAACGCTCCGATTCTGGACTTAGTTCGATAATATCAGGTCCGCTTCTTCCTTTAATGATCTCGATTAATGGAGAACGACTCCTAATTTCAAATTCGCCATTATCGTAAACAAATACATAAAGAGAGCGATAGAAGTTTCCAGACATAAAGTTGGTTACATGACTTATGATAGAAGCAAGTCCGCTCATTTTCGCCTTCTTCAATATAGTTCTATGAGCATAGCCCTTAACTCTCACATTATTTCTCGTTAAGTACACAGGCTCTCCATTGCCATCAAACCCTCTTGCCAACTGATTTTGAACCATCTTCACTATTTCGGCTCTTTCAATAGTAATTTCCTTTTTAATTTCCTGTTTAGCAAGAAATCCCTTGAGTCTCTTTTCAACTTCTTCAAATCCTTTAAATGGCATTACAGAAACTTTAAAAAGAGCGCATCCACATGACGAGATGCGCTCCCAATTTAAAAACAGGCAAAAGCAAAACTATGGAACAGCGACTGTAGCAGGTGCTATTTCAACTCCGTAAATCTCTCCTTCGGCTAATTCTGAAGGCGGAATAGCAGAAACGACATAACTCTTTCCGGTAGCAAATACACCAGTGAGGTTGATTAAGCCGCCTGCGATAGTAGGAACCGCTGCAATTACAGCTCCAGTTGCAGCATCAGTAACTACAATGCTGTTTGCAATAGCGACAAGATCAGCTCCGTATTCTGCAAGAACATCATCACCGCAGCACTCGTCTACCAAATCAACTTTCAAAACGGTAGGTGTTTGAGTACCAACTGCAGTGAATTTCAGGTCTAACAGACCCATCAAATCCAGAAGAGGCGCTGCATCGTTCAGCATAACTGCGTTGTCTACGAAGTAATCAGGCATATAACCTAACTGGAAGTACGACTTCGCAGGATTCTTCAGGTCTGACATATCTATCGCCGGAGCAAACAGAGACGCTTTCAATCCGCTGTAAGTCCCGTCATGGTTGTCTTTACAAACCAAGTTTCCTTTAATATCTACTTCCATTACCCTCATATCTGCATTATTAAAACTCTTCAACACTTTGGCGAAACAGAGTCCGCCATCGGTAGTTGAAAACAGTTTAGCATACTGCGTATAAGAAACGAAAATTATTTCTCCGTTATCAAGGGTTACTGTGTTATCAGTTCCCTTCGTGTTTACGATACCGCTGATAGGAATTTGATTCCCAAAGAGCGGATAAACTTTATCAGGCGGGTCTGCGTGTACCCACTCGGTAAAGGCTGAAAGAATGTCTGGATTGTTCAAATCATCAAGTGTGAACTTGAACTTTTTATCGCAGATAATCAACATAGCCGTTGCCGCAGGAAACAAGTTAGAACCAGTGCCTGTGTTTTTTATTTGTGAGCTTGAGGTACAAGCTCTTACTACTGCACTCATTTAGCAATATTTTGTTGAGTTAATTAAAAATTGTACGTTATCCAAGTTAATGCAATCTACATAGTCATTGATACCACTTATAGGAGAAGCTCCCATTACATCTACCTTTGTGTGAACAATAGAGTTAGGGTCTTTGGAACTCATGTGATGGTCTTTAGCAAAGTTCGACAAGAACGTTTCGTAAACAGGATACAGTATCGGCTTGAATGTTTTCTGATAACGAGTCATAGGCTCATCGTCAGAGTTAGTCAATGTTGCAATCGTAATTCTACGAAGTGTAACATCAGCATAAAGACCAGTTTCACCACGTCTCTCGATAAAAGGCATATAAAGCGCAAGCAATACATACTTCATACCTTTGAGCGAAACACTTTCGTCTTTATCTTTCAAGTTTTTAACAATGTCAAGAAAATCACCATAGACATAGTTGATATGAATACCAAGTTCTTCGGCAGTATGCAATGCTGCATCTCCTATAATGTCTACGATAAAAACGCTATCCTGCTTTTTCATATATCGAACTCATTAATGCGCCTGAACTCCCAAATGTCATAAGGACTGTAGTCTGGATATATCTCCGATTTATCACTCATAAAGGTTTGAAACTCTACGATTTGACGAGACATCTGATTCCACATTTCAGTCATTTTAAAAGAAATAGGCATGACCTCTGTTCCGTCGCCCTTCGACCTTACAGTTCCAACTCCGCTATTCCAGACGTGCTTGTCTTTCAACCACATTGTGTAAATATAATTAGCTATTGGACTTCCGTCTACACTATCTGAAATAGGATAAACAAGTCCACGCCAATTATCTTTACCATTTATGATTTCAGTAAAGCGTGGGTCTGTTGGAGCGTTCAAGTAAGATGCGTACATTTCATTACCAAAAAGTTTCCTAATAAATTCCGGCTCATATTTTGCTATGAACAGTTCAAGACTTTCGGCAATCTCTGGTTTTGAAGTGTTAGGAATATTTATTTCCCCAACAAAAAAAGTAATATCAATTAGATTTGCCATTGCATCATTTTTACTGGTTAGTCATCACTTTCTGGCTCTTCATACCCATCAGGTACTTCGTCTGTTGCGTAACCTTTGTCAATAAGACGCTTTGCAACATCTGGATGCACCTTGAAAGCTTTTCCTTGCTCGTGATGCTTATTCCTTTCGGTAGGGAACAGAGTTACGTATTGCTCTCTATAATTAGCAAGCGTAACCTTTTTTTCTTTTGCCATTTTGTAATAGTTGAATATGAAGAAATCGAAATGATTGACTATGGAATGACTGGCGTTTCAATCGCAGCAAGAACGTTGGCGAAAGTATCGTATATAAACGCGCCAGTGTACTGCTCGTTGAAGAATTGGTGAATTGCCATCTCACCCAAGTACGTGATAAGGTTCTTTGTGAAATCATCCATCTCCCAACCGAAAGTGATGAACAGTGGTTTGAAAATAAGAACCCTGTAGTACCGCAGGAAACCGGCAAGGAAAGAACCGACAGGAATTGAAGCGTCTTCGATTACAGTAGCACCGGAGATGTTCTTTCCATTAGCGGATACGAAACTTGGCAACATATAAACACCGCTATCTGTAGCTTTTGCCATATCCATGTTTGCGGAGTCAACAGGATTAATCAGGATAGTGATTTCTCCTTGAATGTTACCATTTCTCAACTGTGCAACGGCTGCTCTTAAAGCATCCATGTAAGTTGGATTATCGGTAACAATTCCGGTCTGCGTGTACGCTACAGAAAGGTTTGTGATACCAGTTGGCTCTGTTGCAGAACCAACATTGGTAATGAGTGCAGAATTAAGCTTGATGAGAATTTGATAGCGTATCTCATCTTTGATGAGCGTTTCCATTCCTTTCACATCCCACAGAAGTTCGACAGCTACTTTATCAGTAACAGCTATTTTCTTGTAGTTAGAAATGTTTGTATCCAACTGGAAAGAAATGGCAGGTTTTAAAACTCCAGGACCTACGAAACCGGCAGCTCCCTGAACATTTGTTTTGTTTATCCATCCGTAAGCTGATTGGTCTGTAGATCCCTTTGTGAGCATATCCCAAAAAGTAGGTTGAGGGCGAACCGGGTCGCTTATTGTTGACTCGTAAAAAGGTACAGGAAGAACAGAACCGGCAACGTAAGTGTTTGAAGGAAGCATCGGAACGTTTGCAACTCTTATTTCAAGAGCTTCGAGATTCATTTTCTTTTTATTCCTGATACCATCCAAAGACTCTTTGTTATCTTTCTGCCATTTTTCGATCTGACCACGAAGTGTCAATTCTTTTCCGCCAGAAGCTGCAGCTCTTTGCTCAAGCTCAATCATCTTCGCGTCAATTGCAGCGAAACGAGCAATAACTCCGGTCTTATCATCGCACAAAGCACGAACATTATCAACAGGAAACTTCTTCCATGCTTCTGACATTGTTTCAAACTCTTTGTACAAAGTATCGTTTTTGAGTTCAGCTTTGGCTGCGGCACGAACCTCTATGAGAAGCTGTTTTTTAGCATCTTCATCATCTTTATCATCACCGCCACTTCCACCGTCTGTTTTGTAACAGGCGAAGCCTAACCGAGTTCTTCTTATTGGCATTTTAGCCGCAAAAGAAGAAGGATTAAAATATGTTCTTTTCATCTTTTAAAATTTTGAAGTAAATAATTATAATCTACGCTCTTTTTAAGCGGGTCTTTTTTTCCAAGTGCAATATGCGAGTTGGTTTCAAAGAGTGCTTTCTGACGAGCAAAAAGGTTTCGTGCTTCGAGCTGCGAATCTTTGCGCAGCGACTTGATGAAATATTCTATTTCATCAGACAATTCTATTTGAGCATCATCAAATTCCTTTCTGCTTCTGCAAGCAAATGTTTCAGAATCTGACGCTAATCCAACAACACTTATTTCGTGAAGATTAGCTTCTTTATACCAAATGGTATCTTCTTTTTCATCATATTCTGCACTACTCCATACTGGATTAAATCCATTAGAAAAATTGTTTAATGTCCCAGAACGAAGTTGTATAATAACTCTATCAGCGCTATCAACATCGTCAAGCGCTTTAGTTTCAAAAAATAAACCAATTTCGTCTTCTTGCAAATCCTCAAAAAGAGAAAGAGGGTCGCCCTGATTATGCTGGCGAAGAAACTTTATCTGTTGATTTGCGTTTGACTTAGGACCTCGTAAGTCAATACTTCTTTTCCACGCACCCTTTACAAACCTTTCTCCGTAATCATTTTTACTCGTCCATATAGAAGAGTACCCTCTTACTTTGCGTTGTCCAAGTAACTCCAAAAATGTTTCTGGAGCATGATACGCATCAGTAGCAACAGCTAAAGACCTCATTATATAAGGTGCTCTGCGTTTAGCTTCTACGATCTTTGAATGAAGTGTCTTCATTTTCTAATTTTATTATTTGCTTTGTTTTATCAATAGCCATCCCTGCTTCAATCAATCCGAATAAATCAAAGTGTTTTGAAAGAAGCCAAAAGAATTGTTCCGGCTTAAAACTGTTATTAATGCCAACAGTATAACCCATGCGACCAATCTTATAATCATCAGTCCAAAGAGTCCAATGAGGCTCACAAGCTTTTCCGTTTAATTCAGAAACCCATTCAGATTCAACCAGTTTGCGCTTACCATCGTTTACCGAATTAAACCACCATAACTTTTCATCCTCTGTCATATCACTTAAAGTGCGAAGGATGGGTTTAACCTCTGAATACCTATTGTATGCTGGCTCTTCTTCAGCATTGCCATTAACTATGAATTGTATTTCGGCTTGATATTCGCCTATCCCCGTTAAATAACCTTTACATGGTTCATCCATATAGTTGCCCTGTATTTCGCATCCCAAATACAAATGCAGATAATCTTTGATGTCCTTTTTCATATCAATTATTTACATTAGGGTCAACTGGCTCTGGAGCTGCAACTTCTACATTCGGCGCAGTATAATATACGTCTCCATCTGGAACTGTATCATATTCCAAAGCCTGAAGGTATTGGTTTTTTGTAATGAGTCCAGACTTGTACTGCAAATCCAAAGCTTCAGTTCTGTATTTCAAACTTTGACCAGCAGCCATTACAGCGTCTTGTAATACGGCAACATCACCGAAGTAACAAGTTACGTTTGTTTCAAAGTAAGTTGTATACTTGAGCATATCCCTTTTGTTTTCAGGGATAGTAACATTTGTTAAAAGCCATCTTTCTGAACTGGTACGGTTTTCATAAGTTGCATTTTTGCCAGACATAAGCTCAGCAGGATAAGCATAGCGGTCAGCTATCATATCAATTCCTTGCCTAATTGTGTTTTTAATGTCAAGTTCAATAGCATTAAAAGACATCGGATTCCACTTTAAGCCATGTCTTGTAACTACGTATTGCCATTGACTCCAGGATAGTCCATATTGCGTCAAGTCGTCTTGAATCTCTTTCTTTTCTTTAGGATTCAAAGGTACATATCCAGCAACCGGGTCTTTACTGGAATCTTGTGAAACAAATCCCAAAGGTCCTTTCTTCTTTAAAAGAACGTTATCAGCTTCCATCCCTGCCATTATATTACTTATAGCCCACTCGAGTCCTGCTATTTTTGACAATGGGAGTCCCAACTCATCAACTGCGTTCATGTAACCGTCTCTGACAATAAATATTTTCTCCGAAGGAATAACTATATCGTCTGCGTCCATCCAAGACATATCAAGCACCCACTCTTTGATAGGATTCGGATTCCGCAAAAGAGAAAAATGTTCGTTTTTCTGTGGAGTTAAAAGAATCGGATTCATGTTCCAGAATAATGTAGTTGTCTTGTCTAATGAAGAAACGAACTCCATTTTGTAAACAGGGCAGTAGCCATATACCTTCTTGTATATCATTTGCTGCCCACGAAACTCGTACCAATCTTGCATTGGGTTCGGATTAAGCAAACGTTTCTTAACAGCTTTACCATATCTGGTAGTATCATAATCTCGTTTATCATCCAATATTTCTATCTCTCCGTTTAGATCAGCATTTGTCTGGCGGTCAATGACAGAAGCCAACGGGGAACAATAAAGGTAACTCCAGTATTGCATTTGCTTACTCTGAAGATTTTTCCACATTGGCGAGTTACCAGTCAAGATAACATCACCTTCACTATTGTAAGGAATGAATCCTACATTTACGTTAGGTATAGCAGTCGCCATACTTCCGAAGATATTATTCACCGGGTTTGTTAAACTAATCATTCCGCCCTCATACTGATTTCTCATTCGTTATTGTACTTAAAGCGTAAGAAAAATCTTGTTTGCGCATAATTGCTACTACATCTCCAGCAATTTTCATTATGACCACATCGTCAAATGTCAGAACTTCATCGCAGACACAAAATAAATAATCTCCGTACCATCGTCGCCTATAGACTTGGAAAATTATCTTGGTTGCTGGTTTAATATCTTCAGCATTTCTTGGTTCTCCCATAAATACAGTTTTCCACAAAAAAAATTGGTTGGATTTTTAAAGAGCGTCATAGAGCCTCAGAATCGGCTGTCCCGAAGGAGCGGGATTAAGAGAACTCTATGCGCCCGATTTATGAGAAAGAAGAAGATTAACAAAGTATATGATTCCTACGACTATGACAATAGAAGTAAAAACTACCTTCCATATCCTGTCCATATCAAGATACTTTATTAATCCTAATGCAAGTGCCATTATGATTACAACTAATAATATTTCGTTAGTTAGGTTCATTTTTCTTATATAAATGTTCATACAAAGCAAGTTGGGCAACATTAAGATAACCTTTTATATCCGTTTCTCCACCAGGAAGCTCTACCATGCCATCCATGTAACCAAGTCCAGCATTAAGAGTTGGGATTATATTGCTTTCTCCGCCCATGTTTTTTACAGAAGCAGTTTGGTTATAGATTCCACTACCGTGCTTGAACTTCATGTGGATATAATGCATCTGAAGCTGCCACATAACTCCATCTGGCGCAGTCCATTTATCTCCGCCTGTGCTATCTGAAACACGAAGCCCATTGTTTCCGAGTACGCATCTTCCTTTGAAAAGATTAGCCATGTACTCTCCAATCTCGAAAGCTGTATCCAATTCCTGGAAGAATGGTTTAACGCAATGCTGAAATTCTGTGAGTGGAATACCTATATTAGTTCGCTTGAATACTTGCATTATGTCAATGCAACTATAAATAGCAGAAAGCGTATTGGTTGGATTAGCTCCGGCAGCAATCATCTGATCTCTGCGAACAGCATAGTCATCATTATTGCCTATTCCCCATATCATTGGCTCTCCAGTTCCGGTAGCAGAACCAGTTACAGTTATTTCGCTCAAATATGGGTCTTCGTCATAGTGATCTGCGAGTTTTGTCATTAACCTCTCCCAATACATTAGCCAAGTATCTCCCCAAAAAGAAGGACAGTAATCTGACGCATCTTCGAATCCGGGAGTTGTCTCGTATCCACTTTTCTCGAATAAAAATTTGTCGCACTTGTTAATAAGCCATTCGCCAGATAACATTCCGGCAACTACACGAAGTTTAAACTTGATATTAAGTCCCCTTGACTTCATTTTCCTTGCCCAAGTTAGCATATCGTCAATCTGCGAGAAATCAAAACGATCTTCAGAAGGCCAGATATCTTTCACATGGACGCGAATGACTATAACTTCTACGTATTTGTAAAAGTTCTCGTCTGGATTGTCCATATTATTTATGTAGTGATGCTGGCGAAGGCAAAGTCCTTGCAATCTAGGCTTTGAGTTGCTTGGCATATCAGGACAGCCTGTAGTTATTTTTAGTTTTATCACTTGTTCTTGTTCCATAATTAGTTTTTACTTTAGTTATCCCCATTGTTCTGCCATTGCTTTGGCTATTCCTAGAAATGTTTTGCTTCTTGCTATTGATGTTTTAGCTTTGTCGCTGTGTTTAGCTTCTTTATACCACTTCGGCATTTTCTTGCCGCCAACTATAACAAACTCGCCTTTGTCCACATGAGTTTTCTGAGCGAATAAGTCATCTTCTTTAGCGTGAAACAGTTTCGGCAATCCGTTAAGCCATAAACAAGTTGGTTTCTGAGCTTTATCCCCAAAATAAAAAGGCTGGATAATTTGGTCTGGCTTTCTATATATTTCGCTCATAATTCCTATTGGATTCTCGATACACCACTTAGGAATATTAGTCTTTGTAAACTTAAGGAAAAAGTCGATACCTTTTTGTTGCAAACCCTTTTTCTGTTTTAGTTCAAAGTGTTTAGCTCCTGAAACAGCTAAATGCGTACAAGGCGGAAACGCTATCATCATATCCCAATCTTGATCTAGAAGTGTTAGCACATCTACTTTTTTATGGTACGTTGGGTCTTCCCAGTTCGGATACAAATCGCAACTAATAACATAGTGCCCTCGTTCCCGAAAGGCTTTAGCTACTGTATTACTGCACTCGCAAGCTATTAATACCTTCATTTTTTCTGATTTTCCACAAAAAGAAAAATGTTCGATCTGGCTAAGGGAATGTTTTCATTAGGTCTCCGTTAAGGTTCACTAATCCTTTCGCTCTTCGACGAACATTGATCTGTAAATGTGCCAACGTTGGCTTTTTGGTTACTCATGGTCTATAATTGATACGTTTAATTCGATTTCTCCAGTCCAGTCTGCGCCTACGTTTGTAAAAGTAGAACCAGTACACCACTTAAATCCGCGTTCGACTCTTATCCAGTATCCACCACCGTAAGCTTTAAACTTTGTTCCTATCGGATACTCTTTCACTGGTTTGTCTGCTTTTGTCCAACTCATGTTCTGTAATAGTGTGTATACGCTCCATACCTTATTGCATCCAGTAAGTGATTGTGTCCATCGAGCGGCTTGTTAGTAGGATTACCCATCTCATCCACCACCCAAATGTACTTTTCTTTTTCTTCCTTGATATGCCTCCCTTGATAATAAACATTGTACTCCTTCAACTTCTCGATTCCGGCTTTAACCGACCCGTCTCCTTTCTTTGCGGCAACTGCTCTAACATCGAGTTGCTTAAGTTGTTTAATCATATGAGGGTCATGTTCGCAGTAAACTACACTGTTGTCATCGTACCCATGCGAGATGAGTAGCTCGTTAATCCTCTTAGCAGTCATCGCGCCAGTCTTGTAAGCTAACTCTTCGACGTACAAATCTGAATGTTTAATCAGCTCCATCTTCACTATTGCAGTCGGGTCGTTAGTATAACCAAAATCAATAGCGAAAAAAGGTTCCTCAAAAGGAAGAATGTCAACCATTTCCCAGTCTGGAAAGATCAACCCACGCACATTACCTGTGACTCCACGCGCATACACTTTCCACAGTTCTGGGTCTTTGATTCCCTCGATATCGGCGTGCTGGCGTTCTGATAGAAAAGGGTTGTGCTCATGCCAAGACCTAAAAAACACAGTGCCTGGTTCGTCTTTCACTTTTTCGTGCGCCCAAAACTTTACAGTTGGATTGTAGTCAATAATACTCACTTCACTACGCGAGTCCAGCTGCCACCACGTCATGTAGTCAAAGGTATTAGCCTCGTTGATAAACAGAATATCCCTTTTCGGACCTCGCGCATCAAATTCCGTCTCGTAAGTTTTGAACTCCATCACCGCACCACTGTTAAAAATAGTAATGTGGTCGCTCTTCCGGTGCTGCTTGATACAACCACTAAATTCTGGGAGCACGTACCGCTCGAAATCGCGCATCGCTCCAGCTCGTAGGTGCGGGAAGCTTTTCGACGTTACTGTAATGGTCTTAACTGATTGCGCCGCTACCGTTGCTAAAGCTGCCAGTATGTTAACCGTCTTACCGCTGTACTGACCACCTTGATGGATGATGCGTCTCGACTTTGGTATAGCATCCAACGTGTCCTTGAAAATAACCGATGTCTTCACAATATACAATAGTTAAATTGATTGGACAAATAATTTTATCAACAGGTCGAAAGTTTCAGAAGGAGATGTGGGGGGATAATGGGCGACCAGGCAATTTTAACTTTTTTTTAACAGAAAATTAACACAACCTTAATTTGTTAAAGTTGTGTTAATTCCAGGTTTAACAATTATTTAGCAGCCTCGATAGCGTAACTACCATCTGCTTGTTTACGAAATTTGTACCTGTCAATAATAACGCGAACAGTCCCGTTCAATTTTGTGAAGTCCTTAACATCGTCCTTTACCGTAGGGTACATTTGCAAAAGTTCGTCATGTGTAGTTCCCGATACTAACGCCTGATAGGCTTCTGCGCCCTTCGTTCCGGGTTTTTCTGGGTTTTCCCCGTTCAATGTTTCACGTGAAACACTAGCGCCAATTAGTTTCGAAACATCCTTTCCGGTTGCGCCCTGTTTAGCGTAAATTGTAGGTTTGCCGAAAAATGCCGCAAACGAGGTTTTTAACGTATCCTTAACATCTTTGCTAGCAGCCAGTAGCTCATCCAATTTTTCCGACGGTATACCTAATTTATCAATCAGGTCATAACGTGCAACATTTAACGAATCATTAACAGAACGTTCAGCCTTGAGTAACTCTAACGTTTTGTTAAAATCCACAATTGCCGTATCAGCCTTTTTAACTAACAGTGATAAGCCCTCGGTTTCGGGAGTCGGTTCGAAACCATTAGCCGAAAAAACGGTAAAATAATTTTGGTTCGCAGTTTTGAGGTCGGTTTTCAATTGTGCTAACGTCTGTTCGTTAGCCTCGTCCTCAATTTTGCGTTGTTCCAAAATCGGTTTCAAAAACTCAGGAACGTTAGTTTCCGCCGGAACGTCAACTGTTAAATTTTCGTTAATAACCTGCTCAGGTGTGCTAGAGCTCGCATTTTGTTTTGCCATGTTTTTAATTTTAATATTGAACCACAAAAATAATAAAGATTTCGATACGTTGTTGTTAATGGATTGTTAAATGTTACTGGGCAATGTCACATATTTTTTTTCGCCATGTGACTTGCGTTTTTTCGGTTTATTGATAGCATTCGTTAGTATGGTTGCAAATATAGCAACCATACCAGAGGCGAAAATAAAAATGCTAACGTCTACTAGTATCTGATTAATCATATTAGAAATTTTTTATATCAGTGATTAAATTGGTTATTGCTACATAGGTAAGGTATATTGCGGAAAATAAACCTATACCAATTAATACATATGCAATGTTAGCGTGTATTTCATACATACATTGTATGCACATCCAGTAATTAAAAACGATCAATCCTATAAACGGAACGTACTTGATAAATGGAACTAATTTTTTCATGTTATTTTTATTTTGTTCCCACAAATGTACTCCAGGTAACGTTAATAAAATGTTAATGTGATATATATTTGTTTTTATAATACCTGGCACTTTTCACCATATATATGTAACAGGTGCGCGCTCGGGAATATACGGAAAAAAAACATTAAAAACTCATTAGAATCCTGGTTTATGAAATATTTAACATTCGGCACTCGTAACGTAAAAAACTAGCACCTGTTAATATCGTTGTAACAGGTTGAAAACCAACTCGTTACACATAGTAAAAAAACCAAATTTCCCCAAATTTCAACGATCGGCAAGGCACCTTGGTAACCATATCAAAAACGATCAAGTGCCGGTAAAACGCCCTAAAATGCGAAATAAACACCATGCCATCCTGGCACCTAGCGCCTGCCAGGATGGCGTAATTAAAAAATCATTAGGATCCTGGATTTTAACAGAAATTATTTGGTAATCACAAAAACTAGCACCTGGTAGTTCCTGGATATTGTTAACAATTTTTTAACATTTTAAATTTGGAAAATTTAAAAAAATTTCGTAACTTTGTAGCTGGCTAGTTTTTTTTCCATTAACAAAGCATTAACACTAGCTAATGTTAGCTAGTTTTGGCGCAAAAATACTAACTAACGCTAGTTTTAAATTTTAATCTTTTTCTAATGAGCATTAACACCAAATTAGCATTTTTTTCGAGAACTTTGTAGCTGGCTAGTTTTTTTGACGTTAACAAAATTTTAACACTAACTAACGCTAGTATACGAAACTCATCGTAGTTCGGCGCAACTAACTAACGCTAGTTTTTCAGCACCCATCGCAAAAAAACTAACTAACGTTAGCCAGTGTTAATCTCTTGTTAATAACATAACTTTAACAACTTTCTAACATATATTCGTGTATGCGAACTTATATAAAAAATCTAGATACTAATGAGTGTTAGCCGAGCTCCCGAGCCGAGACTAACTAGCGTTAGCCAACCTGTCAGACTAACTAACGCTAGCGAGCCGCCCGACAAACTAACGCTAGTTAGCCCGAAACTAACGTTAGTTAGCATTTTCGGTAGCTGGCTATGGCAGGTACCTACAGGCGCCCACAAATCCAGATTTACCTTTTGGGATTTACCTTTTGAAGATTTCCACAAAATGAAAAATGCAAAAGTCGTTTTCTAAATAGTCGTTTCTGGATTTCCCTTTTCGTATTCGCTCCGACTCAATTCAGGTCCGTTCCCGACTACCTCGATGTGTATTGTAGCACCACTACCGCCACCTTCAGCCTCGCGTCCCAGGTCTAATTTCCTGATAGTCATATTGGCATTGAATATACCTACCATGCTGTACTCGAAATTCTGCGCATATATCACCTGTAATATCTTCTGCGCAACCAAGTGATACTCACCAGCCTGCGAATTCCGCGCTATGTCATTCATGTACTGTACTGTTATACCACAGTGCAAGCACAATGCCGGTAGGTTGAATGGTCGAGGATACTTTATATCAACTATATCTCCCGTTTGCTTTATCATTTCCTGCTTGTATATAGGATTAGCCTCACACCACATGAAATACTCAACTGCGTCATCCCATAAATCCTCGGGTTTGTTCCCGCTGGCTCTGGACTTGATCATCCAGTGATTAATAGTGTTGTCCATATATTAAAAATATCTTTTAACTGCGTTTTGAAATTCTTCGAGATTCCGCACTACTGTAAATCCCCATCCTATTTCCGAGCCCATCTTAGCAAACTCGCGCTGCTCCGGCGATAGCGTACCACTCCCGACCTTGAATTCGACCCACACTATCGGTTGTACCACAAAAAAAGAATCCCATGTTCCTTTCACTATCCCTGTCGACTTGTTCAGTGCGCCCATCCGAGCTCCGAACTGTCCCTTTAAATCGGTTTCGTTCTTAACTCGGCGAAACCTGCCTCGGTAAGCCCGACAATTGTTCTGAAACCATACAGTGCATTCCTGCTGTAGTTTTATTTCGTTCTCCATATTATACTATACCCTCCTTCAAGGTTGTGACTAACTTTGAATCTGCGACGTGTTCTTGTTTTGTTTAGTTTACCTATTAATTCTTCTACATTTTCGGCATTTACCTTGTAAAATTCTCCAATTTCAGCGAAATATAGGAGCTTATTTGAGATAATTGTTAATTCTTTTAACATATGCAAAATAGTATATATATAAATTTTCCGCATAATAGGCTCCCAAACATGGTAGCAACCTCATAACGTATTGATTTTCAATGTGTTACGTGGAAAGTTGCAAGGTTGTAACCGAGAATGATGCATATGGGTGTGCATATAATAAAATATACTATTATTATAGGTACATATATAAAATAGAAATATATGTAGAAAATAGGCATTTTTAAAATGAATGGGTGTTAGAGTATATATACCATTACAACCTATATAAATTCCATATAACATATTGATAATCAATAACCTACAAAGTTGTAACCGTACATTTAACGTAGCAACCGTATAACATATTGAAAATCAACAACCTACGTGGAATCACCTCGACCACCTCGTGCAACCTTAACCAATTTTTCACTTTGTGGAACTGACTTTAGAGCTTTCACCGAATTGCACTTAACTTTAGCAATATCCTCGCGCGCTTGTTCATCATTTGTCATTTTAAGAAAATGCGAGAATCTGCCTCGTTTGATGTGCCTAATGGTACGCAAGGAGACGCCCCAGGAGTCAGCGATTTCCTGGGGCGAGCGGTCTCCTGCGATAACCTCATGGATTAGTTCGGCGGAATTTATTAAGTGCATTTGCTTTGTTTTCGCGTAGTTGCCTTTGCGTTAAATTTTTGAGTAAGTAATCCCTGTCAGCCTTAATGGTTTTCTTTGGCGGAAATGCTATTTTGTAGCATTTCTTGCAAATTTCCAATTCGAGCTCTGGATGAAGTTTAATTTCCTTTTTGACATCTTCGAGCTGAATGAACATAGTGTCGCCAGTCCCGTAGATACAAAGCGAGCCACCATACTTTCCCTTCGGAACTGCAATATGGACTTTTCCTCGTTTGAATGTGTCATCAGTTCCTTTAACTCCGTATTCTTTCTTATGTATGCCGTTGAACCTCATGAACTCGAAAAGTTCCCTTTCTGTCCTCAATGCGGTGAAATACTCGTCTGCGCGCAGTGGATTACTTGTACGAAGAAAAAAATTGCCTTTTAAAAATGGATTTTCGAGTATTCTTCCGTATTCGGAAGTTAAAATTAGTCTTACCATTGCTGTAGATTGTATTGTTTTTTAATGTAGTCATGAGCTGATTTCAGGTCTGTAAGAGATAATTTACCGTAGCCAGAAAAGGACTCGATATGCTTTAGTAACATTTCGCACTGGTCTTTTTCAATATCCATCTGGCGCTTAACCTTAATGTCTTTTACATTTAGCCGCCTCAATGCAGCCATTTCCTTGTTTCCTAATAGTAGTACCATAACGTCGAAAACCTCACCCAGCCTAAGCCGAGTGAGGATGTTTTTTAATTTGAGGAATAGGGATTAAAAATCGAGTTTCCCGCCTTTGAGGTCTTCTGTCAGTTCGTAAATCTCTTGGCTACGTTCCAGGAGACTGCTGTCTTCAGATGGAAATTTCTCTTTTTGCTCATCGTGAGCTCTTGCATAAGCGATGTTGGCTACGTTGAGAGCCAAAATTAGTGTTGCGTACTGTTCTTCTGTAAATGTTACTGTTTTGTTCATATACTTGTTTTTAAATTTGAAAGTAAGGCGTATTTTACCCAGCGCAGATTCTCATCCGATGCTGGTAAGGCTGATAATTCCACAAAAGGAAAAAGCCCTGTTGAATTATAAAAGCGAACCTCGCCCCTAATCAGAGCGTTGATTGCCTGCTCGAAGTGGAGTAAGTATGACCACTCCCATCCGAGCATTTCTGCCCTGAATGAGCGGTCAAGTACTCGAAAGTCGTTGTTTGCGTCAAATCCTACTAGTGCTGTAGCGACTCCTATCGTTCCGCTTACATATCCTGCTTTGCACCAGACATAGCCGTTCCGCCTTTCCCAGTCAATTCGGAAAGGTGGACACTCAACTGCGAGCGCGATGCGATTATAGAGTTCGAGATGAGTCATGATATCGTGATGATTTTCTTTTTGAAGTCAACTTCAACCTGGACTGGCTGGAGAACGCCGCCATCAACTGACATTTCGTCTTCTACAGTCCATACCGAGAGTTCGGGTTTCCACATGAAGTAGCCGTCAGTGTCTTTAAACAGTTCATGCACTTCGGTTTCCTCGTCTTCATCCAATAGTTCCCATGTTATTTCTAACTGCAAAGAGTCAATGCCATGAGTGATATCCGAGATTCCCCATGACTTGTACTCGACATCAGAGTGCCAGTTTACCTCGCAGTTCTTGAGTGTTACGTCAATGTTGTCATCGAGTCCATAGAAGTCTATATCAACATTTTTAGTTATAAAGTTCATAATGAATAGTTTATGTAGAGTGTTTCTGTGTTTCGCACTCTACGGGTTTGAGGATGAATGAACTGATCGTACCCGCAGTAAAGCTGCCATCCGTTTCTTTCGCACCAGCGGATGAACCGCCTTTTTTTTCTTGTGGAAATCGGAAGTTTGAGCCACTTGTACTCAAAGTTTCCGTCATCATTTCTGTTGTTTCTCATTTGTTAAAGGGGATTAAGTAGTCTTTACAATGTTTTACTGATACGAGTCGCTCCATAATTGCGAAGGCGCCATCACGTGAGGCGAATTTACCCTCGACAAATACGAATTTTGAGCCAGTGTGATATACCCTCACCATGTACACCTCGCCTTCAACGAGGCGGGTGTAGTTTGAGTGATTGGGTTCGGGGGAAGTAGCTCTCGCCATGTACTTCCAGGATCTAACTGTCTGCGTCATGACCTACCATCCTTGTTTTTATAGAGTATTACGATTGCCTCGATGTACTGGTTCATTTCTTTTCGCTGCTTTGACTTTTCAAAGTCCTCGTCTTCAATCATGAGTTCTTTGTTTTTCTCATACAACGAATACCAAGTGACCATTAGTTGGTCGACTACTTTTTCGAACATATCGACCTCCTTAGTAATTGAAGCGTTAAGTCAATATGTGTTTGCGCAGATTCGAGAGTGTCATGTTTGAATCTGTTTAGTACGACAAACTCATTGCCGTCTTTCTCTATGATACAGCCCTTGTACTTAATGTAGGTGGCTGCTATCACTTTTGCTAACTGTTCGTTCATTTGTCTGTTTTTTAAGATTTAAGAATACATCATTTGAGAATCCATATCAGCAGCAGAATACCACTCGCCATTAACTCCCTGAACCGCCGGAGCGTAGTAGGCGTTTACAACAGATTGGTGATGCTTAGTGAATACCTTTTGAAGATTCGGTGGCATTGCTTCAAACATCAATTCTACTCTGTGGCACTCGTGCTTTTTGGTGCGGCCGAGTGGGCAAATATCTTGATTTGCCAGGAATTGGGCTTTGCGCTTAATTGTCGCAAGCTGCTTAGTGTAACGTTTTGCTCTGTGTGTCATGTTCTTTGTTTTTAAATTTGTTATACACAAATTTACAATAGTTTTTCCACATGGCAATCATTCAAATGTTAATGTATTGTTAATGCTTTAAAATACATCAGGAACATATCTTCAGCCATTCTCGAAGTCAAAAACTCTTTGTATTCTCTATTTTGGTCAAAAAGCATTATCTCATTCCATTCCCTTTCGAGCATGGCGTCATCTATAAAAGCTATTTTCATGCTCATCGGAAACTCGAAATTAAATTTTTCAGATATAACTTTCATGAGATTGTACTCCAATTTTCTATATTGCGGAATAAGCCCTTTAATTGGTCTCGGAATGTCCATGAGATATGCTTCACTCGCGTCATGAAGTAGAGCCGAAAGCTTATCTTCTTGTTTGGCGAGTTCCATACATCGAATAGAGTGTTCTGCGACAGAATAAAATCTTGGCAGATGCCCACCGAATCTACACTGCATCGAAAGCGAGTGAGCTATATCCTCAATGCAAATCATTTCTGGTGTTGGGTTAAGAACATTCACGTAAATTCCAGTGAATGTTCTTATGCAATTTGGTTCAAATAAGTTTTCTTTCATGATGCTGCGTATAAGAATTCTTTCATAAATCGAGGCAGTGGTTGATCGTTTAAGAACCAGTCAGTAAGTCCAATTTTGTCTTTCAATATCAAGACTTTTGGGTTCTTTGCTTTCTGTGTTTCCTTGAACGTCGCCATGAAAACGTAGGATTTTCTC
>Ga0208320_1000015_pt1 | contig 41589 bp, 69 predicted proteins | sample EasRivMeERMZT299_FD_187531 | JGI IMG/M metagenome (GOLD analysis project Ga0208320, IMG submission 187531) | Soil microbial communities from meander-bound floodplain in the East River, Colorado, USA - East River MetaG ERMZT299 (SPAdes) (version 2) | ecosystem: Environmental > Terrestrial > Soil...
AATCTCGAATGCTATTGAATTAAATATTTCAAAGTCCTTAATCGTTTGACCGATAAAAGGACGCATCATATTAATAAAATTGTCTGCTACTGCTTTTTGTGGTGTTGTGCTTGTTTTTTCATCAACTCCTAATCCTGCACCGTAGATATAATTTACTTTGCCGTTAATGATTGCATTGTGAATAGCACATTGTAAGTATAGTTCTATTAGATAATCAGCATACGTATTATCTTCACCAAAATACACGTAGTCTTTGTTCTTTACTTCTTTGAATTTAGGAATACTATAATTCGCAAATTCTAGGTAAATAACATTACTATCTATTTTATTATTGGTTTCGCTCATGTACTTTATTTATATTTAATCAATCCAAGTTGCCGAATCTACCCACGTACCTAAATCATTCCAAAAGCCCGACAATAACAACCATGTACTAACTGGTAAACTATTCCTCTCGTGTACTTTATATGTTATGTCTTGACCTGTATATCTACTGTAAGTCTCGTTTGTTCCGATAACCTTTGCCATTCCACTCTCAACTCTATTTCCTGTTAGTGTTGGGTCTAAATTAGTTGGGCTTGCTTGCTCAAACACTTCATACGTCCAACTGCCTAAAGGCAAAAATTCAACTGTTCCGCTCGATGCGTTTATTGTTCCGCTTGTTTCTGTTAACATAAATTCATCATATCTCTGAGTATGATTTGATATGTTAGTCTGCAAAAAAACTACTTGACCTTTTGTTATATCATTCGTAAACACAAACAAAAAATATGGATTACTTATGCTTACTTTCTCAGTAACAGTAACTCTAAATGGTTCAGTTGTATTCTTGTTTATGATTAGCATTATATATATATGTACAAAATCAGTCTTTTGTGCAAAAAAGAAAGACGGTATTTTACTACCGTCCTTCACCCTTTGAACCAAATTTATATATAGAGAAATTAAGCTGGTACTGTTAATGTTGCTAATAATGCAGCTGTTACGAAGTTAGCAGGGTCTTTTTCTTTTCCTGTTACCGTTACTGTATAACCGTTCATGTCTCCAAATGCTTTACCAGTTGTTCCTTCTACGGTTGTTACATCTGCACCATTTACTTGACCCATTAACTGATACTCGCCGTTATTGTCTTTGATGATTACCATCAATCTGTTTTTCATTAGATTGTCTAGTAAGTTTCTTTTTTGAGCACTCATCTTTTTCAAAGTATAAGTAGCAGTTTGATCGTAGAACAAAGTTCCATTTTCAACTGATCTTGTACCTGGTTGTGTGAATGTTGCGTTTTCTTTTTCTACTTGGAATGTCCAAAACTTTTTACCTGTTGAACATGTCATTGCAGTAATAACACCAGACGTTGCTGTGATACTTGCTACATTTGCAAATTCAGTTAAGTAAATTTCTGCAACACCACCAACGCTATCCGCACAGTCTAATTGATTGCCACTAATAATTGTACACGTTGCCATATTATATAAGTTATTAAGGGGAGGTTTTTAACGCCTCCCCGATTAATTATGCTCTTTTGTAAGTAACTACTTCCGATGCGAATTTAATTGCTGTTCCTGCTTTCCACTCAACAGATAATTTGAATTTACGGTCATCTTGAGAATACCACATTTCAAAGTTCTCTTTGTCGTTTTCTAAATCCGTTACGTATACATAGTTATCAGTATAAGTAAGAACGATACGATCTTGCATTCCTGCTGGTGCTGCTGCGATGTTGTTCAATCCATCTACTCCTACAACTTTAATGTTGAAGTAAGGGAATGTCATTTCCCAGTTGCTTGTAGCTTGGTTTATTGCAACATGGTATAGATTTGCGTTACCTAAAGCGATAACTAATAATCTAAATACATCTTTACCCATTCTGTATTCTAAGTCCTTAGAAAGGATTCTAGCAGGAGCATAAGTGTACATTGATTGCATGATTGCGATAATGTTAGAAGCTGTGATAGTTCCAGAAGAAACTACTACTGGAGAACCAGCGTCAATAGCTTTCATCCATCCGTCAAACTGTTTTAAGTTAGTATCGAATGTGTAAGAAGTGTTACCTTGCCATACAACTTGCTCCATTTGTGATTGGATTTTAGTTGTAATCTCACCAGTGATAAATTGCTCTAAAGGCATTACATCTTGTTTAACACCTGGACGTAAATACTTTTGAGTGTATTTTTCTTCCAATGTTTTAGGGCAAAATTCATTTTCTACTTTTACGTCTGCTACTGTTAAAGTAGATTGAGTGAAAGTAGTGTCACCAGATGCATTGAAAGCACATGTTCCACCAGCTTGGAAAGGTGCTGACACCTCTGCGAAGTTGATAGTTTCTTTATGCTTAACACCTGTGATAATAGTGATAGGGTAAGTAAGTGATTGAGCACCTGTTACGGATGCTGTGATAAGTTCGGATTTGTTTTGCTCAATATATTCTGGTAGAGCTGAAACGGTATAATCTGCCATTGTATTTTAATTTAATTAGTTAATATTTATTTTCTTTTTGATGTGCTTGTAATTGATTTAAACGCCTCACGTACTTTTTTAAGTTCTTCATTTCTATTGAATGATTGAACTCTTTCAGTTGGCTGTGTTGCTGGCTCTGCTGCGATCTCATTGATTACAGAAAACATTTCTTTGTTAAGTTCTTTTAATGCTTTGTTCTCTTCAATAAGAGGTTTAAACATTGATGATAAATCAACTTTGATAGTTTCGATTCCTTCAATCTCTAAAGAAAATACATGCTCTTCTACTTGAGATTTAATTACTCTTTTAGGTGCTGCTTGTTCCATTGAAGCTGCGTTTGGAGTTGCTGGAACTGTTGCTGGCTCGTTTGATACTTCGTCCTCTGGTTTCTCTTCGGCTGGTGTATATTCAGCTACTAGACCACCTGAACAAACTAAGATTGATCCGTCCTCTAATTTATATTCACCGTCTGGCATAGGTAAAACACCTTCTGGAGTTACAACGTTAATCGGTTGTCCTTGAGATGGAACATCACCTTCGTATTGAATGATAGTCACACCATCTTCTAACTTAGCGTCTGTGAATTTCGCTGCAATCTCTACTACTGGCTCAACTGCAAACTTTGAAAATAATGCTTCCATTTTATCGTAAGCAGACTGTATAACCTCTGATTTGAATTTCATTTTTATAGATATTATTTATATTAAATGTTATTTATTTGTAATTTGTGCAATTTCGTTTATCAAATTAGCGAACTGGTATTCGAATGATTGTTCAATAGGTATTAGATCAAACATGCCTTCAACGCTCACACCTTTGAATTGTCCAGTCTTAACAACTTCCTGCCATACCTTTTCATCTGTAAATTTGTAAGAGATGAACCATGTTTGGTCTGGTAAATGCTTAAACATCTCTGGAGCGTGTATACCCATTGACTTGTCAGACACCCAGCTATTTTTCATAAATATTCCATCTAATACTTTATTAGAATCGTGCATCTTATTTACGTTATTCAGATAAAGGTTTTGCATAAACTTCTCTTGTATCTTGTTTATCTCCTCTGGTGGGAAAAACACTTGAAACTCACCTAGTGCATCCGTTCTGCGATAGATTAGTTTATTGGGAATCATAGCAGGTGCGACAATAATTTTTCTCTCATTGTCAGTGCTAAACTTAAACTCTAAAGGCTCTTGTTTGTCAAATGCAAACCAGTCCTCCTCAATTGCAGGGGCATCGACAACCGCAATGAAATCAACTCCACTGCCTTCTTTTTCTAAGTCTATAAACATTTTATAAACTGGTAATTTTTTATTCTTTTCCATCTTATGCTAGTTTAGATTTTTCTTCTATGCCACTTATTCTCGTTTGTGTTTTTGTAATGTCCGTTTCTGTTACTATTGCCTTTACAACTGGTTGTTCTACCATTGAAGGCTTTTTAATTGTGCCGTCTGCGTTTAGTTGTGTGCTACTTGAAGTAGGGGGAGCAATTGCAACACCACCACTTGCAGCACCTAAAGAACCTCCACCACCTTCACCACCACCATCATCACCTGCAAATTTTGTAGATGCGATCTTAGCAATGTTAACCGCTGCCATTACACCACTTGCAGCTGCTAGGACAATGTTTAAAGGATAAGGATTATTTAAAGCCTTTTGTACTGCTTGTATCCCATCTATTGTAGCAGTTGCAATACCTAAAGCCTTACCTAGTTTGAATTGTTTTTTACGTATTTCGTTTTGTTTCTTAGCGTTTCCTTGAGCCTGATTTAATTGATGTGCAAAAACCAAGTCTCCAATTCCTGCAAGACTAGTAGCTAATGATTGCGCCCCATCTATTGCCTGTTGCCTTTCTTCTTCACTTAACTTTTGTTTAAACTCAACTTTAATTTCTTCATGCTCTTGGTGCATTGCCCTTTCTTCTTCTTGCTGCTCATCCAATAATTCTAAGTTGTCTTCTCCTCTTTTTTTATCTCTCTCTAACTTCTCAAAATATTCCCTTTCTCTCGCGTCCTCAGCCGATTGTCTAAGGATTAAATCTATCTCAGCTAAATGTTTTTGATGCTCTGCTAAATCTTTTAATTGTTGATCGTATGCCTTTTTATTATCATCTGTAATTTGTTTGTTCTTACCAATATTGATTAAAACAATTTCTTCCTTAGCCTCACCAGCTAATTTTATAATCTCAGCTATTCTCTTTTTCTCCTCCTCAGTTATCGACCCCCGTTGCATTGCAGCGGTTCTCATTGCTTCAACTTCTAATTGTAAAGTCTTTAATATTGCTTGTTGTTTTTGTATCTCTACTTCCTCAGTAGCTTTACCAGCTGCTTTTAATCGGTTTATCTCTCTATCGAAATTGCTTTGTTGAATTGCTCCGACTTCTTGAGCGTTCTTTATTTGCGTTGCTGCTAGGTCGTCCGATGCGTTTGAAGTGATACCCATCCAGTCCGTTAAGTCTTTGAACATCTGGACTACACCGTCAATTGCTTTACCCATTAAGTCAAAGTAAAAACCTACAATTGCAATCTTATCCTTTAATTCAAATAGTGCAGTGCCGATACCAATTAGAATTGGGACGAGCAAATAGAAAGGATTTTGTTTAATGATATTTCCCAATACCTTAAATGCGTCACCCATTCCCATAACACCCTTTATCCCATCTGCAAAAGCACTAGCAGCCTGAACCTTTAAAAGTGTCTTTTGTAACTCTTCACCCTCTGCACCAAATAAAGCAGCTGCACCCTGAGCCGCCTGAAAGCCCGATGCAAGACCTCCAATAACATTTCCGAAAGCCTGAACTTTACCCTCTGGATTAAATGCTTTTATCTCAGTGTTTAAGTCGCCTATCTGGTCTTTAATCCCTCCTAACTTCTCAAGAGTTTTAACATACGCTTTAGAGGACGTGTCTAATCCTTCTAAGGTCTTTTGTGTTTCCTTAAACTCATTCTTTAAAGCAGATAGAGACTTACCACCAGCCCCAGTTTCTATGTTTATCTTTATAGTAGATGTTTGATCTGCCATTATAATTCTGTGTATTTATATGTTAAATAAATAGTCATTGTGTAATCACCGCCTACTGGGTTGCTAGTTTCAGCAAACAAATACAAAGCACCATTAACTAAATACTGACTATTGGTATTTGTTTCTTTTACTCCACTATGTAATAAGTAAGCAGGTACAGCAAAGGGGAACAATAGTATATTATCGAACGTTATCATCCTGCTTACACCAGTTCCCTTTATTACTATGTCATTTGCAAAAGCGTAACCCGTTGTAACTGTATTAACCTTTGCCTGTGCCGATATTACGTCTGTAAAGAATCCCGTTGGTGGTGCTGGTAATAATTGAAAAGGAACAGTAAACAATTGCAATATGTCAGCACTTGACACATCTACTTTTATCTCATAGATGTTTGCTAGTACTTCACCACTTTGCGCTCCTCTCTCTTCCGCACCACCTCTATAAGTTTTATCACTTTCGGTTACTGTTAAGCCATAAGTATTGTGAAGCGTTACGTTTGTTAATCCTGGATTAATCGTATTGCCACTACTTGAAATCATAGTAATATTCTCACAACCAGAACCTATAATATTTCCACTACTTCCAATTAATGCAACGTTCTTAGAGTCGCCCACTATATTGCCGTCTCCTAATATTATAGCCTCCTTTAAATTAGCGTCAATAATATTATTAGACCCAGCCATTACAAATGGTGAACTGCTCTTTGGTGTTATGTTATTTTTACTTCTCATTCGCCTCGTGTTGGATAACCATCTTCGTAATTCAAATTGTACCCACCGTTTAAACTTGTTTGAGAAGCTGAAAAAGGTGCTTGTACTTTTATCTTTATAAATTCGCATTTGGTTACATCGTGTTTTACAGGATCGTAATCGTATATCTTATTTAATCTGAAATACTGATTATCAAAAAAGAACTGGTTTCTAAAATCTAACTTACCTATGTCGGTCTTAGTTAAGTAAAACCATGCTGTTACTATCCTACTATCTATATCTATTATTTCCTCTACATAAGACCTATGGTAAGCGTTATATAGATTGTTGGTCGTGTATATCACAAGATCATAATAAACTTCTTGGGGGACTCCAAAACATAGGTCTAGTGTTGGATTAGCAACATCATCTAAATGTCCAGCGTATAAGTATTGGGTTAATAAATGTGATCCACTAAAACGACCTGTATAGTCATAAGTACTCGAAGTTGTTTTAATACCACCTCTATAAAGGATTCGCATTTTAAATGCTTTTGCCTTTACATTTATAGACTCCTCAGTCCAGATTCTAGGTATAACCCTGTCATTCGTTAAGTCGCCCACTAAAGGAGTAGCAGCAAATATCACTTGGTTAGTGCTAGTCTTTTGCAAGAACTCGTTTTCTGTTACTACTCTTCTACGTCCGTAAACTTCTTGGTAGTCATTCTTATACTTAGTATTATAGTAATCGGAGTCCTCAGTATAAGTATAGATCAATTCTTTAAAGTCTAATGCACCCATCGGGTTATACTCTACGTCTCGAGATAAGTCTAATTTGTAAGACCAATCTATATTCGTACCACTAGAATAGAAAACATCTCTCGGTTCAATGATTAACTTTCTATCATCATTCTTATCTATGTCTACATACAGATTAAACAACTTAATGATATTTAAAAAGAAGTCCTTTTGTTTTATCTTAATTGGTATAGCGTTATTCAATGGAACTGTTTCGCCTTCGATTAATCCAGAGTTAACCACGGCGTTTTTAAATGTGCCAGTTAATACAGTAACTGTGCCTATTGACCCTCCACTAGATGTTACAGAGTGAACAAACTTAACTTTGTCCCCTGCGTTTAATTGAACATTTGATACGCTAGTATTAATATTTGGATCAGATTGCAATCCAAATCCATTCCCCCCTATTCCAGCATAAGCCCCCCCAGAAGGCTTTCTTAAGAAACCAAAGTAATTAGTCCCTGAGACCGTAGACGAACCCGTTGCAGTTACATTTAAGTTATAATAACCCGTATTTAAAACAGTCCATTCGCCTGTTACTGGATCGTATTGAAAACTAGGGTCTATCGTTTCAGTATCAAAGATTATATCAAACAAGGTATTCGATGCACCTGATTGTGTTGCTCCAATATCAGCACTAAATAAACGTGGACTTATTTGAGCATCACTATAAATTAAACGCCCTCCAGTTGCAGGAATAATAAGATTCTCAAAGAATGTACTATCAATAAAATTACTCTCGTATCTATATCCTATTTGTTCAAGTATCTTTATGATATAAGCCTTTACAAATATCGCAGGTAGTAAATGCTCAACATCTACCTTACTTAAATCAGGATCAAAACCGTAATCAATATAAGGATAGCAATATAAGTTCTGCCAGGTATTATTCCAGCTTGCTACTTGAGTTGCATAGTTGTATAAGTGGTCGCCTGAGCTAAAGTCTAAGTCAGTTAACTCTAAATTACCCATGTCATTAAATGGGTTGCCTACGTTACCAAGTATAACAACTTCGTACTCTATCTTTTTATCTACTCTTATAATGTTGGTTAATTGTAAATAACCGTTCATTACCTGTTCATCATCTATTAAGAGTATGCAAGGTATTTTTCTATTTGGGTTGTAAGAACTTGCAGATACATTTATATCAAAGATGTTCCCAAACATAACATTGTTGTTTGCAGTGCCTGGTATTTTAATAGTCTTTGAATAAGAACTATTTCTTTTCTCAGGCTCTCGTATATCTGCTATGCTGAAATTTAAAGGCGTTGATATATCATCATACATATCAATTGTGCCACTACTAGGGATTATTATAGACGTTCTACTCATAACCTTTGTCTATATCTATCGTAACTAATAGTATACTCTAAAGTCAAATTAAACAGCTTTTGATTTACTGTTTTCTTTTGCTCAAATGATGCGTTTGTTATATTGATAGGTTGTAAATATGTTCCATTGTCTACATAAACATCGGGCGAAGTAACTAATTCCTCTAACCAGTTATAAACATCTTCGCTTAACCAATCACTATTGATTGTAACCCTGTCAACTATCTTAGTATAGAATTGTGATCTTGATCTATCGCTAGGTGAAAATGCATAGCTATTAGCGTTCGTATATGATCCTAGATTCTTTTTGTATGTAGTCCTTTCTATATCGGACGCTTGTTTACTTACTAAAGTGAAATTAAAAAAGTCGTAACCTCCTAATTTGTTTAAGAATTGAATCCTTGTCTTTTCATATCGAGAACAGTTTGAAACAATGGTATACCAAAACGAAGTAGTTACGGGAACCTGATTAGCTGGATGATCTAATACCGTTACGCAATACTTGGCTACCGATGCCGTAATAATAGGTATTGATCCTGTTATTGACCCTGACTGTATAAGGTTTATATTTCTAGGACCCGACGGAATCCTGCAACCCTTTGCACCAAATGAACCACCGACAACTGCGTTCTGTATTAACGTTCCGCTCGAATCGTATGTACTTATTCTAGCCATGCCATTATTGCCAGCGTTAACAATCCTCAACCAGTACAACCATGCGTTATCATCTATCATAATGTCTCCGCTTGTTGCCTTGTTTGTTAAGAACTGACAAGGGTCTGCTACTGATGCCGTATAGTCTCCACTTGAATAAGTGCAATATTCTGGATAGTCAAATACTGACCCCCATGTATAAGCAGATGTATCAGTAACTAGGTCTGGATATATTGTACCTGAGCTTCCATACTGTTCCCCAAACTTACATTGATAGCTTAATCCAAAGTCTACGAGAGCAGATACATCATTGTCCTCAACATTCTTATCAGGGAATTGTGTTATTAATCCCTCTAATACTGGTGCAATGTTTACAAACCCTGTTAAGTGGGTAGGGTGAGGAGGTACAAGTAATCGATTTACTAAAGTAGCACCTTCATAAATATCTACAACGAACTTAAAGTTTGTTTGGGAAACATTGGTAGACGACAAAATATAAACCATGTCATTATAAACAGGGCTTAGTGTTTGAGGTCTTTGTTGTATCGTAATCATTCAGGTGTCTTTAATATTATTGTTATCTCTCTGCTTAATGCTGCCGATAAATCTTTGGTCAAGTCTGCAAATATTCCCCCGTCCATTGCTTCGCTTAAAAAGTGAGTTGGTTTAATCCCTCTTCTTTTTATATTCTTGCCAAATGCATATCCAGCACTCCTTAATGCATTAGCCTTGTTTTTTTTAACTATTCCCTTTCTCTCTTTTTTGGGAGCAGCCATTGATTTTTTATGTGCCTTAATATTCATAGCTGGAACAATCCCATTCTCTGCCATAAATTCAGCCATTGCCTTTTCAGGTATTGGTTTGCCGTCCTTCTTAAACTTATAAGGACTGCCAACACTTTTCTCCCATCCATCAACACCCTTATCCACGAACCTCCAATAGTCTAATAGGTTAATCTCTATTTGAAAACTGGTTGCAAATGCTTTAACATTTACTTTTATACTTTGCGATAACTGACCACCCTTAACTCTATCATTCTTTTCCAAAGACTCAACTAAAGCGTTTATTATCTTTTGTTGGTACGACACTAGAATATCTAAAGGGCTATCTGCCATGCTTATACTTTTTATTTAGTATCTCTTGTTGCTCTGCTATGTAACCCTGTTTATCTTTATAATATGCAAGTGTGTTTAAGAACTCAATCACATTCATATCTAAAAAGAAATCCCACTTTGTCCTATCGTTATTACTCAAACTATCTAAGGTGTAATACCACCCCCAATGGCTGACAAAGCCTGGTCGATTACTTCGCTCATCTGTTTCCTCGCTTTCTTCATCTCTAATTCCAAATAGACGCTTATACCCTTTGTTAATCTCTGATAATTGGTTAAAAAAAAACCACTAAGTGCAAACACATTCGGCATAGTCAAGTGATCTAATAAGTATTCACCCCGCTCTTTTGCTGTTGTCTTTTTCTTTATCCCTAGCCAGTTCATCTCTTCACACATCACAGCTAAGATCATGTGTAGATTATCGTTAATCTTTTTACCATCCTTTACTAATTCAGTCAAATCGATATACTGACCAGCCGTTAAAGATGATCGCATATCAATACAGAATCGAAACCGTCTAGTTCCGACCCTTACTTTTGATTTAACCTTAATGTCTTTGGGTTTTTCTTTGATGAACTCAATAGAGAATATCTCTTTTTTTAATTGAGAGATAGGCAACGCTTCATAATAGGATATGAACTTACCAGTCAATGCAGATAAAAGACCAATCGACCTATCCAATTCACTCGGATAAGTTTCATTCGTTTCTCTACAAAGATTTTGGTATTGCCTTATTGTTACATCATTCCAGTTCATACTATTATATGTATGAAAAGGACTCTTTGTGCAATTATACTATGTGGTAAATTCCTGAGTTATTGTTGCTTAATTTATTTAAAGCAACGTATCGGAGGGCATCTATTAAGTGGTTATTGTAATCTACTGGCTCGTTTATTCCATTGCCTGACTTGTCTAGTTTCCATTTGTAGGTTCTTAGTTCTTTGATAAGGTTTGTGCTATTTGAAGTGATGTTTAACTTATACCGTTTTAAAATGTCTATTGAGTTCTTTATGCTATCCTTACCTTTTTCAGCACCCTCAACTCTTATTTGAAGGTTTGACAGCTCTGCTATACTTTTAGGCTCTGCACTATCGAATATCGTTTCTTCTCTATCCTTACCTAATTCTTTTAGCCTTTGCGCAATGTCTGGATTAGTCATTCCCCTTTTATATTCTATCTCATTAATCCACAATTCACCATCTTGTTTATAGACTTCTAATATAGCGCATGGATCATTAGTGAAACCAAAGTCGCCCCCGTTCGCTATGAAGGTTGCATCGTTTGGGATTGCGTCAATTACTTTATAATCTGGGAATATTAAACCGAATATCTTACCATACTCACCTAGTCCGTATATTTTCCAAAACTCAGGGTCTGTTTTTTCTAGGTATTCAATTTCCTTTACTAAGGATTCAGGAAGGAAGGTGTTGTCTTTATAAGTTGATACTATGACCTCAACATCATTCATATCGTTTAATCGCTTCTTTTCTAATTCAGTATTAATCCACACGTTCTCGTCATCTGGATTGAAGTCGATAAAGATGTCATCTTCTGTCCGTATGAGCAACTGAAAGAATTGTGTTTTAAATTCGAGTTCGTTTGCTTCATTGCAATACAGTATGTTTCGTTTAGCTCCACGAAGTTTCTTCTCGTCATCTGCTCCGAAGAACTCCACCATTCTATCGCCATAAGAGTAGGTACGCTTTGTTTTATTATGCTTAACTGCACCGTATAAGTCTTGTTTTTCGAGTTCCTCTTCAAAATCTCTGATAACCGTTGCATCCAACGTAGTAGAATACTTCCTAACCGTACTCCAAACTCCTTTAGAAATGTTCTTAGTCCTAGATACTTGCCCTGTAAACAACCACAATACAGATAATTGAGCGATACTTCGTGTCTTGCTTGATCGAGTGCCGCCTCGATTGATTTTAATCTTTTTATCGGATGCATAGTTACGTGTGAATACGGGGGTTGTGTCGAGCTGCATTAAATTGGTTTAGTTGGTAGCTCCATCCAGTGAGTTACAGTTTCGTCTTCCTCATACCCCCATAAATCACTCCACATTTGCAAATCATAGAATGCAGGTTTTTTTAAATATGTTAGCGATAAATCATACACCCCTATACTAATACCAATATTAGAAAAGATTAATACCTCTCTATTATTAGCGGGCAGTTTCTCGGTTACATTTATCCAATCCATAAGTGCGAAATATTTAAAAAAATAAATACCCTAGACCAATAGGCATAGGGCTTTCAAAATTATTCATCTCTTTTTTTCTCCTCGATAACTACATTAGTTACTTTCCTATCCTGATGTTCTGTTATTTCGTCCTTCCAATCCTCTTTGCCTATGTTACGTAAGGCAAATTGAGACCCTGCCCATGCGAAACCATAGAGCTGTTTCTCGTAGCAAGAACGAACAAACATCTTGATTCTATCTACCATGTGCGAAAATTCTTCACTTCTTTTAGAATAATCTACCCACGATGATCTGCTAGAGAATCCCATATGGAAAGTAAGCCCGTCCATTGTAGGTTGATATTTACCTGATGATGTTTTAGATTGCTCAAAGAACTCTACAGCTTTATCCCACATCTCTTCTGGTGTATTTATTCTAGATGGTCTTCCTACTTTGTTAAAATCAATGTCGCCTTTTGCCATTGTTAATCTGTTATGTAGTTATAAACTATTTTTACGTTATCTGTATAGTTAACCCATTGTTTTAATACTTTACCATCCATGTAAATAGTAATATTAAGAGAAGGGTTGTATTGGTTTGGTTTAGCTAGAAATTGTAATGAGTCTCCGCATGATAGCCAAAAGTTTGGTAATTCACCTGTCTGTTGAGCTTGGAAACTTGAATCGTGATAAATTACCTGGCTGCTTGGTGTTTCTCCTACTATTTCAAAGTAGTGAAGTTGTTTAGTGTGTCCTGTTGGTATTGGTTGTGGGTTTTCGTTATCTGTTTTATGGCACGAGGTTAAAAACAGGATTAATGTAGGGATGATGATTAATAGCTTTTTCATGTCTTTAGGGTTTAATATTGTACCAATGATAGATTGTGATTCATTTTTTTTTGTCTTTTTAGTTCTGCCTTACTTTTCCACTGTCTAAATTCTGTATTAAACATCCAAGGACAAGTCACACCAACTACAATCCCTTTATGAGTTGTTTTATATGCCGTCCATATCAAATCACCATTTTTATCAATGGCATAATCAAAATCGTTGTTTTTCATGTCTTTAGGTTTTTAATTGCTTGTATGAATGCTGCTTTGCCTCTTCTTAAAAGGTTAGGTTCGCAATCGAAACAAATATACTCATTACATTGTTTACAGAAAGATATATTTTTTATACGTATATCTTTGTCTAATAGTTCGCATACTTTACAAATACCCTGTTCCATTCTTAATGCTTTCATAGTTTTTTAGTTCGCTGTAACGTTCTAAAAGGAATCTCCCTACACATGAAGGGCAGCTTCTCTCTGAACCTTTGAACTCGTAATAATCCATTAATGGCTCTGCTCCTCCAATGTATTGACCAGAGGAAACAAATAGTTCTATTATCCCTCGATACTTAATAGCTTCGTTATATTGTTCTATTGTCATTCAAAATATTCTTTGTGATTCCAATAGTCTTTAGAAAACTCTGCAAATTCTAGCCAAACAAAAGTAAATCCACCATCTATTATACAAAGCCAAATTAATGAACATACAATTGAATAGATAAAAGCCATGCAATAAACAAAACACAAAGGCATTATGTTAACAAAGTAGAACGCTGGCTTGTATAGTGGATGATCCTTTTTCATTTATACCAGTAAGCTATGTATTCAAATCTTTTTAACTTAACCTTTCTAAACTTAATAAAGTCATCTACTGCCTTTTTGCATCCTGCCAGTTCGTAGTCGTCTATGATTATTAAACCTCCCTTTTGAACCTTAGAGTATAAATGTTCTAAACAAACCTTTGTTGATTCGTAAAGGTCGCCGTCTAGTCTAAGGACTGCAATCTTATCTGGTTTGTAGTTTGGCAATGTGTCTTGAAACCATCCCTTTACTAATTTAACCCGTTCGTTATTTACACCCCACTTCTCTAAGTTTTGTATTACTCCGCTTATGTTATGTGCTGTTATTCCTGTGGACTGTAATACACCGTATTTGGTTGCATCCATTGCACCTATACCAGGTTGCTGTTCGTCAAGTGCTATGCCGTAGGGAATGCCCTCGAATGAATCGTAACCCCAATACGCTCTATCAATTCCAGAATCTATTGAGGCCTTAATCATTTGAGCAAAGTTAGAACCTGCTGCTATTCCACATTCTACTATTGCACCATCTAGGGTTATGTCTTTAACCATTGAGTAGGTACTTTCAAATACTTCTTGGGTGCTGTATGTTGGGTAAATCTTTTCCATTAATTATCCTTTATATATCTTATTAAAGCGCCTAATTTCCATGAAAGTATTGCCGTACATATTAACACTAATAAATATACATCGTTTTCCATATTATCCTGCTGAAATCATACATACTGTTTCTGCTCGTGGCATCTCGCTTTGAGACCATGAATTGTAAACTATAAATGTTTCACTTGGGTGTATCAAAGATAAACTTTTATTGTGAGCTATGCAAGAAATAGCCGACTGATCGTGTCGATGTCCTTTTGTTTTTCCATCCCATCCAATTTGTTCATGCGCTCCCTGAAATGCTGTCGAGTAAGCCTTGCCCATCCACTCCTCGAAAACCTTTGTAGCTTCTTTATTGTGGAAGTTAAAACCCATTGAACAAGCCATTACCATTTTAATATTAAAAGAGTCTGACCTACTTATATTAAAGTGGCTTAAGCAATCATCATTAGTATAAGTTCCCATGTTATGCCCTATGTTATCGAATAGCATGTACCCGTTCCTTTCAATGTATTGGAATACTTTAATAGGGTCTTGAGTTAAATAGATAGCTGAGTCAATCCAAAGTATAGAGTTATATCCTAAGTCCCTACATTTATGTATTGCATAAGGCTTAAACGCATACGGGTGCTGACTGTGTTCTCTGCAATTTATTTCGTCAAATGTTTTGAAGTGAATGAAGTCATAGCCAAAAGGTTTAGCCGTTTCCTTTAACCGTTCTGCAAGTCTGTTATACCGTTCTGTATTTGAAAAGGTTACGATACATCTTTTAGGTGACTTACTAGCAATGGTATGTTCGTCCGAGTAGTTATAGATTTGCCATGTAGTATAAACTTTAATCTCACTTTGTGGATTCATTTGCTTAGTCCAGTCGAAGTCCTCACCACAATTCATAGGTTTGAATCTTACTTTCTTTGTTAAGGCTCTAGACCATACAGACATAACAGACGGGTAACGTTTTGTTTCACCTTCGTGTAATTGTTCGTTCTCGTAGTATATTGATTGATCTATGATGTGTTTGTTTCCGTTAATATATGCACATACCTTTGCATTGATAACGTCAACATCCTGACTTAATAATGGGTGTAGTTCTTTAATGAAGTTATCGGTAACATCATCATCATCATCAACAAAGCAAATATATTTACCGTCTGCAAGATCAATTAGTAGCTGTCTTTTTTCTCCTACTGTTAATCCACCAGGTTCATCATAACGAGGTGAGCAATCGGATATAATCTCAATGCCTCCATAACCTTCTATCATCTTAGATAGTTTAGCTTTAAGGGCTTCAAATTGTTCTTTGCGTTCTTCTACTGTACAGATTAAGAGTGATAATTTCATGCTTGATACCATTTCTTTTTAGGTTGAACTATATTTAATTCTGATCTTAGATTGTTAATGGTTTCTTGCATTGTGTTTATTTTATCAAAAAACATAGCATTAACATCGTCTTTACTATCTGGGACATAAACCATACAGCTACTAGTGTAAGAAAAAAAAGACTTCATATCTCTTATAGCCCTATTAATTCTAATTATTTGCTCGTACTCTTCTAGCGAGATCGTAACAGTTCCTTTGCTCATTTCTTTGTTATGAATTTATAGTGATATAATACCTGATCTATGTAATGCTCTGACTTAATTAAACCACGTTGATGTATTTCATTCGCCCACAATGTATCTTCGCCTTGGAATATCTCTCTAAACCTGACTTGCTCCGCTATTGACTTCTTTACTACGTTTAAGTGGTTTGGGTAACGTTCGTAGATAATACGGTTAGGGTCTGGATGGTAATTTGTGTTTGTAGCGTAGGCGTTGTATCTTATGCTATGCTCAAACACTTGAGGGTTTAACCCGTCCCATGTCATAACACCACGTAAAGAGCAGCAATCAATATTCTGTTTAATTCCCTCCATTACTAAATCAATATAGTTTTTAGCCAGTTCATCATCATCATCTACGAAGCAAATGTATTCACCTTTAGCCATGTCGATTAGTTCGTTACGCTTTTGACCCGTTGGCTTTTCTCCTTTGTCTGCCATTGGTATGACCTCAACTAAGTTGGTATAACCTTTCTCGACCTGATCTAATATGTTATCTACTAAGGATAGGTATTTATCCTGTCTTGATTCTAAAGTGGGTATAAGTATACTTAATAGCATGTTTTATAGATCAAAGTTGTTTTGTTTACGTCTTAAATAAGTTGCATTGTCTACTGGGTGATAAGATTCAGTATGTCTATATTGTGCATCATCCGCATGGTTGCCGATCCAAACTGGGTGAAGATGTTTAAATATATTTTGATCTACATAAGAATAACACCCAAGTATCTTAGCTACTTCCATGGCTTCATTATCACACCACAAAGACTTGTAATCTGGATGGTAAATGTAATTGAAGCGGTTGTAATACTTCCTATCCATTACACTCATTGTAGCTAATCTATCCCCTGTGAAGCCGTCTGGAAAATGAATGAACTGATCGGGACTTTTATAAAACTGTTCTCTTATTGTATCATCAAAGCCTCGTTTAGTAAATATTTGATCGTCCGAAAAGTTTACAAGTATGTCCCAGTCGTAAGTAAATTCGTTTATGTCTCTATTGATTGCGTCTACCTTTGATTTAGAATCATCAATCATATAGGTATGGTTGCAATTAAGTACGGGTATCGGCTCCATTGTTTTATCATCGCTATCAATTGATATAAGAACATGGTAATTGTCTTTATCGTTTAGGTTATTGACGATTGAGTCTAGTCCCCTGTGAAAGTTGGTTCGTCTTGACCTCGTAGTATATTTAAAGAGTATCTTCATTAATAGTATCTATTAGCGTTATTAGTATAAACTCTGGTTTCTTCTCCTGGCGAAGGGTTAGAAAAAGAAATAAAAGGCAATCCGTTCTTATCTATCATTTCTGCTATGTGCCATTTATATGCACGATAAATCTTATAATTCCTAAAGAAATACTTCTTTGTTCCTTTGGATTTAAAATCATCTATGTAAAATAGCCAAGTGTTTTTCATAATGGGATATGTATTTGTTTAATCGGTTCGTTAAAGAACTTGTTCCAGCTCTCTTTAATATGCTTTTGTTTTTCTTCGTCTGTTATGCTGCTTTTGTGGTTTGGCGTTGAGTAATCGTGTGCGTATATGTATTCCTGTGTTCTATTTAAGCAATAAAACCGTCTTGCTCCATTGATTCTCATTGAATATTCAGCATGCTCAAAGCCATATAAACCAAACTTCTCGTTAAATGCCCCTACCTTTTTAATATGCTTGCTAGTCATAAACATAAAAGCTCCTCCACAATTAGAATAAACATCAACATCCATAAGAGAGTGCTGTTTATTATGGCTTTCGTTTAAGTATAATAAATGACACCCTCCGCTATTATTTATAAAATAATCAATCCACCCCTCTTTTATTGGGAATGTGTCATCATCGAAAAGGAAAATATAATCACAGTCTTTTAAGGCTCTCAAGCATTCTGTTTTTCGATATGAAATACCTCTTCTGTCTTCGTCTGTATCTTCTGCTATATAAGCATAAATCAAATTACCCTTTTTATCTATCCCGTCAAACTGGTTTTTTGTCCCAGTAGTTTGATAAAAATATTCCCAATCAATAGACTCGCAGAATGTTCGCACCTTCCACTCCTTAATCATCCCATCCCTATTATATGTAGTACAACCTATCCCAATTTTAGCCATGATTCGAATATCTGTTTACGTTCCTTATTAACTATATCAATTCTATACCTCTCATTTACATACTGATACATAGATTCTTTTAAGTCCTCGACCTTGTTAGGGTTCATTATTAGATACTTAATGCTTTTTCTCCATTCTTTATCAGTTACATACATAGCATTATCTTTTGTCTTATCTAAAGAGTAAGGGATAACATCTGACACTAAACATGCTTTCTTTTTAAATCCAGCCTCAATAAGTTTTAATTGTGATTTGCATCTATTAAAGTCATTATTAACCAATGGTATCATAGACACATCTATAAGATCATAAAGTTTACCATAGCTATAAACGTCTTTTCCGTTTATCCTTTGATAAGGCTCGTCCATATCCCGATACTCGCAAAGCATTTCTTTATTAAGCTGTTCAGCATATTGTTTTTTAAGTAAGCTAACTGCGTTACTATTGGTTATCCTGCAAGTAAATAGCTTCTCAATGTATTTATAGTATGGATTTGATGTAACAGTTCCATCTTGGTTAGGTGTAAAGTTGTAACCAGCTGCTAATAGTTGCCATTTATGCTCTACTGTTTTATCGTTGTATAGTCCTATTAGTTCAGGATGCAACATCTCTACATCTTTTTGATGGTGAGACCCTGCGATATATCCAAACCTCATGCGTTCGTGTGAAGGTTCAAAGTTGTAGGGAATCCACTGAGTCTCGTATGGGTCTATTGCGTTTGGTAAGACGTGAATAGGTATAATGTGAGTCGGTTTAATTACGCTTTGTATTTTGTCTGCAAGGTATTGTGTAGTAGTAGTAATGAAATCGGCTTGGTTTAATGCGTAAATGGTTTTATTAGCGTAATCCATTTGCTTGTAAATCTTGCACATTCCATGCGAAACGGGTAAAACCCAGTAATCATCTATATCAAAATGAATCTTTAAACCTAACTTTTTATACTTCTCTGGATACTTAATATCTCTTAATACTGAAATTATGCTGAACTTTTTTAGGTAGTCGTCTGTTAATCCCTCCTCAGTTGGTTGATATTCGACCTCTAATCCTAGCGACCTAAAGGGTACTATTTGCCTATGATATTGTAATCCTGTTATTCTATTAGCGGTTATTACTAAGATCATATTGTTTCCTGATTTGTTCTGTTATGTTTTTAACTACGTACTCTACTGTCTTATATGCTAGTCCTAATTCTTTTCCTACTGCTCTATATGTTTTAAACTTTACTTTTAATTGCAATAACCTAATCTCAGCTTGTTGCCCGTTCCGATACATGGTTTTCATCAACTTTACAACATCTGAGTACTGTTCATCAATGTTAGACTCTATATTTTCTTCACCCTCTACCTGTGTTTCAAACGTCCTGTACTTTTTATAAAACTCGTTTCTTGGATTAGTATACTGATTATACATTATCTTATAACAGTATAGTTCTAATTCCCCACGTTCGTAAAGTCCTTTTATAATCCCTTCGTTTGTTCCTGATATAATTATTATAAGTTCAGATATTAAGTCCTCATATAAATCATTCCCGTTTGTTATCTTCTTTGCAGAATTAAGTATGATCTTTGATTTATATATAAACTCTAAAATCTCATTCATCAAAACTTATTCAATAGTCTGTTGTAAAAAATATTAAATACGCTAATCCAACAAACACCGTAAACAATTAGGATAACAGGGTACATATACCATTCTAGGCTATATCTATTGCCGTACAAACAAACAGCACTGCAAGCAACAAGAACTATCCACAATGACTTAAATACATGCCATGCACTCCACTTGTAATCTGTATAGGGCAAAAACTTTGGAAGCTTATTACTTACTTCTTCGTCCCAGAATCGACGGTTTAATTTATTAGTATTGAATATTGATTTGTAAAAGTGGTGAGACAGGTTATCGGTAATCGCATTCGATATGGCAGCTAAACAAAAGAAAACAAGACTTAGAATCATTTGAGTTTCTCTTTTAGTGCTTTAATAGGGTTAATGATCCAAGCATAAGCCAACATAACTAAACTTAATCCTACTGGATAAGCCAAACAAATAAAACAAACGTATAAAGCCCAATCGAAAAAGTTGGATAGGACACCAAAAATTACAACCAATCCCATACAGATAAATAATAGTTCTACTTTGTTCGGTAATTTCATGACTTTTATACGTTATTAAATTCTGTGCAGTTTCAAAAATACAAAATATTATTTCGTTTGCAAGTATTTTAACAAAATAATTCATTTATTTTTAAAATAAGTGAAAATAAATTTGCATGGCGTTATTTTTAACGTACATTTGTCAACGGAAATATACATGTAGAAATAAACACAACAAAAATGATAGTAGAGAAAAAAATGCTTAATCGTTGGAAGGTTAAACGAGAAAGCGGAGACCAGAAAAAAATAAGCGAATTTACCCAAATAAGCGAAAACGCAATTAGTAGGGCATTTAGTGGCAGGGCTTCAAAAGAAACAATAGAAGCAATAGAGGAGTATTTTAGTAAAAAATAAGAGCGAACGGATTAGTAGGGTTCGACTCCCTACGCTCTTCAAAGATCATCGTTATTTGACATATTGGATTAACACAGGTCTCTAACCATAGGGAGTTAGACTAAGGCAAGTTTACTGTTGCCTGTGAGAATAAGAAAATTACAAAGGTTCTAAACCATAGAGTTTAGCTAAGACTGAATGAACAGTTGCCTTTTAGTTGCCCTTTGTTATTTCGTTTTAATCAGGGCAACATATATACGCCTCCTAGTCTACGTCATTTATAATTATACCGCCATTTAGTTTGTTTTTACGTGGGACTTGCTTCGATGCATTAGGAGGCACTAATCTAAAACCCTTAAAAAATGTTTACACCAGATAGAGAAATAAACCCTCCTTCTTTTTATGAAGATAGTGAGCCAGAATTAGAGAATTGTCCAATGTGTTACAATCCTTTTGAAAAAGAAAATTTATTCAGATTAGAAATGGGCAGCAAAGAGTTTGTCTGTTCAAAATGTTTACACGATTATCATAACCAAGAACCTTAAATAAAATGCAAATAGAAATAGAAACAATAGAAAACGGCAGAAGAGTCACAATAGACACCCTTAATGCAGATATTATTTTTATAGCCCAAATAAATGAAGTTGCTTCGCTTTGGCCTACATACAAAATACACCTTCACACATTAAACACCCATTTAACACACGAATATAGAGATAAGCAATTAAAAATAATTTACAGATAAAATGGAAGAAATAATAAACAGAATAGATGATAACATCCCTCAGGGTTACGCCTATAAAATCTATTCATCTAAAAATCATACACATGTAACTATTCTTAGATATGCTGAGATAGTAATGTCTAATAGAGAAGATAATATGTATTGGGCTTTAAAACATGTAGACAACTACTTTCTATCAATTAAACAATTAACTACTAATGTATGAAAAACGAAGATTATTTTTTTACTAAAAGTAACATTAAGGTAGTTGTAACATTTGAACAGATCAAAACAATGCAAAACTACACTTCAAACGCTATTAAGTACATGGCTAGTAAGGATGGTATTTTGCAATATCCAAGTGGACAACCTAATCAAAGAATCATTAACAGCATTCTAGACGAAGTAATAAGGATAGATAATGCTTGTATAAAATTTATGGATCAATTATTTATTAATCAAAATTACTAAAATATGCAACCAGCAAACATGACACCTACAGAATTATACGAAGCAATTAAATGGTGGAGAGACGGGGGAAATTTTAACCTTGAATTATTACTTAGAATATTAGAAGCTAAAAATAAATAAACCTAAAACCTAAAGACATGAAGCTAATAGCAAAAGCATTATTAGATGCACAAAAGGAAATGGGAATAGCTAAAAAAGATAGCAAAAATCCTTTTTTCAAATCGAGTTACGCTGATCTTAATTCAATTAGAGAGGCTTGTATGCCAGCTTTAAATAATCATGGCATTGTAGTACTACAACCAACGGCATACATTGATGGCAAAAACTTCATTAAAACGATTCTTTTACATGATAGCGGTGAAAGTGTCGAGTCATTAACAGAAATCATTTACAGCAAACAAAACGATGCTCAAAGTCAAGGAAGCGGAATAACATACGCACGAAGATACGGATTACAAAGTTTGGTAAATGTAGGAGCTGAGGACGACGACGGAAATAAGGCAAGTCAACCACAAAAACAGGAGAAAAAAGAAGCACCAAAACAAGAAAAGAAATACCTAAACGAATCAAGTCCAGAATTTCAAGAAGCTGTTAAGTACCTAAAAGATAACGGATCAATCGAAAAGATTAAAATGAAGTATTACGTTTCTGAAACGGTAGAACGTGCATTACAAGACGCTGTTTTAAACTAATGGAGATAGTAAAAATATCCATACCAAAAGAAACATTACAGATGTTAGTGGATTCAGAGGCGTTAAAAACCTCTGATTTTCAATTAATTGGCTGCGATGAAGATAGCTACGATTACACAGATAATCCTTTATGGGTAGCTGCAAAAGAAAAAAGCAACAAGGCTTACAAGCAATTGAAGCAAATAGAATTTGATATAAGACATAAATGAAAAACGACTTAGAAAAATCACTTGACTACCTAACAGAACAAATAAAATTATACCGACAGACTGATATAATGGATGGAGAAGGTTTGGTTCAATTGCTCCAACAAATAACAGCTACTTTATATTATTTGGAAAACGAAAGAAGCAAATTTCATGATGAATTTCAAAGGATAATTAACAGTCTGGTTTTAGATGGCAATAGCGTTTCTCGTGCTGAAAATGAAGCACATGTACAAATACCTCAAATGTATAAACTAAGGCACGTAATGCAATGTAGTTATGAAATAGTTGGAGCAATAAGAACACAAATAAGTTGGCTTAAATCAGAAAAGCAAAGTATATGAAGTTAGGTAAAAGAAAATGCAAACAATGTTCTAAAGTATTTCAAAAAACAGCCCCGTTAAATTCTGTCTGTTCAATCGCTTGTGCAATAGAACGCTCCTACTCTCTTAATAAGGTTAAACGAGAGAGAGAAGAAAAACAAGACACTAAAGAACGAAAAACTAGCCTTTTAACTCATAAGGACTATATTAAAATGCTTCAAACTGTTTTTAATACTTACATAAGGATTAGGGATAAGGATTTACCATGCGTCAGTTGTGGGCGAAATAATGTTGAAGAGTTCCACGCAGGACATTACATAGCTACTACTTATCAATACCACCGTTTTAACGAGTCTAACGTTTGGAAACAATGCAGCCAATGTAACACCCATTTAAGAGGTAATCTAATCCCATACCGCTTAGAATTGATTAAAAGAATAGGATTAGAACAAGTGGAGCATATTGAGAATACTAGACACATTCCTTTGTTAATGTCAATACCTGAAATAATGGATAAAATCAAAGAGTATAAATCAAAAACTAAAGAACTAAAAAAATGAAGCAGCCCATACAATCACAATACGAAAACAAAGAATGTGAGATTCCATATTGGGAAATAAACTTCACAATATTAAGACCCAATCCAATAGACGCAAAAGACTATCGTGACATTGAAAAGATTATTGAAACCCATCTTAATTATTTAGATGAATTAAACAAAATAAAACAATCATTAAAATGACAGATCACGAACTAAACCAAGCAATTATAAAAAACGATTTAAAGAATCAGATTGTAAAATGGAAGCGCAAAAAAGACTTTCAACTTGTATTAATTATACTCCTTTCTCATGTTATTATTTCGGGTGGGTTGTATGTTAAACTAAACCTTTATAAAGAACGTATTAACCAACTAGAAACCAATTCAATACATGGAACAAAATAAACAAATAGCACAGCACTTATCTAAAAAGCCAATCACTTGTTTAGAAGCATTTAACCGTTACGGAATATTAAGATTGTCGGCACGTATTTACGATCTTAGAAAGTCTGGCATGGAAATAAAAACAACTATGGTAGAACTAAAGAACGGAAAAAACATTGCAAAATATCATTTATAATTTGTAGTGATGAAAATCATTGACTATATTTGTGCAGTTCTTTATGAAAATATAATATCATTTGGTCGGATGATAGTTTGAAATAAGTTGTAGGTTGAGGTTACTCACGACAACTATATAACAAATGCCCTCATTGATGCGACCACATCTTTGGGGGTATTTTGTTTTTATACATTTATGAAAAGAAGTTACAATAGAATGGAAAGCACAGAAGCTACTGCTGAAAAGCTATTCAAAAAACACAATACAGCCTACTTATTTAGACTTTACAATCATCTTAAAAAGGGTGTCGACATTAAAACTGCTATATGGTTATGTTATAATGAATTAGAGTGTGGAGGGACGAATGGCTAAAGAACTTCCTTATTTTAAGTTTACTGTTGCTGATTGGCTTACTGGAGATATTGTTTTTGAAAATTATGATGTACAGGGTTTATTTATAAATATTTGTGCTATTTATTGGCAAAGAGAAGGCGCATTGTCTTTATCAGATATTAATAAAAGATTTAAAAATCCACCCCAATTATTAGAGTTAAAAGATCGTTTTTTAACCATTATAGATGATGCCATTTCAATTAAATTTCTGGATGAACAATTTACAGAAAGAAAGAAGCTAAGTTGTGTAAATTCCGAAAACGGCAAAAAAGGAGGTAGACCCAAAACGCCTGACAATCTAAGCGGAAAACCGAACGCTAACCGAACGGTTAGCGAAGATAAAGCGAAACAAAGCAATAAAGAAAAGAAAAGAGAAGAAAAGAAAAGAGAAGAAGAGGAATTTTTTGATGAAAAATATAAATTGAAATGTGCCTACGTCAAGGGTGAACTTTTATTCGGCAATCAACATCAAAGAGGTCAGGGAGGGATGAGTGAAAAAGCAATTATGGATCATTGTAAAAACGAAGGGATAATTTATGAGAAATAAGTTTTACGAAATCGGAATAGAACCAAAAGGCAATTCAGCACAACAAAAATTACCATGCCCTAACTGCGTTAAAATAGGCAAAACAAACATAAAAGACACGTGCTTATCCATTGACTACTTCAAAGGGCTTTACAATTGCCACAAATGCGGGTGGAAGGGATGCGTTAAGGATGCCGCAAAGCCTATGTTTCAAAAACCAATTAGAACAAATTTTACCGAGTTAACAGATTCAGGGCTTCAACTTTTCACAAATCGGGGAATTACTCAAGAAGTTGTTTTAGCCCATAAGATCAAACAAGAGAACGGCTGGGTAGTGTTTCCTTATCTAAGAGATAAAATGCTCGTAAACGTAAAGAAAAGGGCGTTAAATGGCAAAGATTTTAGACAGACCAAAGATGCTGAAGTAATAGTTTATAATTTAGATCAAATAAAAGGTCAAAAAGAAATTATTATTTGTGAGGGGGAATTTGATGTTATGGCATTTGAAGTAGCTGGATTTAAAAATGTAACTTCAGTTAATCAGGGTGCGCCAAATGAAAACGATAAAAATGTAGATAAAAAATTAGAATGCATAACAAATTGTTATGATGTTTTTGAACAGGCAGAAACTATTTACATAGCTGTCGACAAAGATGCAAACGGCAAAAGATTAGAGAAAGAATTAATTATACGTTTTGGTGCTGAAAAATGTAAAATAATAAATTTCCCTAATGACCACAAAGATGCAAACGATGTTTTAATTTATGAAGGTAAAGAAGTATTAAAAGAATGTTTTAAAAACGCAATAGACGTTAAGGTGGATGGGGTGTTTAATCTTGAAGATGTTAGGGATTCAATGCTTTACACGTTCCATAATGGTAAGAGAAGAGGAGAAACAACATATTTTAATGATTTCGATACTATTTGGACACACAGAACAGGTGAAGTAACTATCTGGACTGGGTACATGAATGAAGGTAAAAGTAAGTTTTTAAAACAATTATTGTTAATTAACGCCAAATTCGATGGAGTTAAAACGGCTGTATTTTCTCCAGAAGAGTTTCCTGCCGATGAGTTTTATGATGATATAATACATTCGTATATTGGGAAAAGTACAGATAGTTTTTATAAAAATGTGATGAATAAAAGCGAATATGAGAAAGGGATGGAATTTGTAAAAAAACACTTCTTTTATGTTTATCCAGAAAAGGATCACACATGGGAATCTGTTAAAAACAAAATGCTATATCTGATTCGTAGACAAGGTGTTAAGAGAATTGTATTAGACCCCTACAATCAATTCGATCATAATCAAGGCAACAAACAAATAGACCAATATGTAAGTTGGTTTATGAGTCAACTTAAAAGGTTTGCCTTAGAAACTGACACGTCTGTTCATTTAGTAGCACATCAAGTAACACCATCATTTGTAAACGGGCAAGACTTCCCAGAACCTAGTTCGTATAAAATAAAGGGGGGCGGTACTTTTGCTGACAAGGCGGATAATGTAGCATATGTTTGGCGACCATTTAGAAAAACAGACAGATTAAATAAAACAGTAAAAGTTTGTTTTGAAAAAGTAAAGAACCAAAGATTAGTAGGTATAGGAGGAGAAATTGATTTTGAGTTTGACACATCTACAAATAGGTACATGCTTTACAATTACAACCCTTTGGAAAAAACAGAAACACAATCAAAAATAAATGAAACATTTGATTTTTTAAGCGTAAATGACAACATGCCTTTTTGAAAACGAAAACCTTAAAAGTAATATAGTGTGAAATAACGGTTTTTAGCCAATGTTAGCGGTTAGTATTTTAACGAAGAGTAGCAATTGAAAGAATAAACATTTAACCAAAGGAAAATGAGCGAACAATTAACATTTGAAGAATTAAAGGATTGTTTTGAACTGAGAGTTCCAATAATAATCGAAGGAAGCTATAAGTTTAATAAAGAACCTACACATATAACATCATTAAAGGAGAATTATAATTGTGGTGGATTAGTTAAAGTAGAAGGAAGCGATGATCTATATGAGGGGTACAGAATAAGGATTTTTAAAGACGAAACAAACACTTATAAATATTGGATAAACAATGGACGAACAATCTAAATATTGGGAAATATTTTTAAAAGGCAAGTTTGACAAAAACAATAAATACATATTTTTTTAAACCCACAGGCGCGAGGGCGCAAACTTGCTTTCTAACGGTTTTTGGCTAGAAGCTGGCGCATTATAAGCAGTTAGTACGTGCGCTTGCTTTTAGCCAATGTTGGCGGTTAGTATTTTAACGAAGAGTAGCAATTGAAAGAATAAACATTTAACCAAAGGAAAATGAAAAGAGACATACAGTTTAGAGCATGGCACATTGCAGAAGAAAAAATGTGCGACATAGATGTAATTAGCTTCAAAAGACATGGAGCGTTTTTATACGGAACAACACCAACAGAAGATTTTGATTATGGCAAAACGATTGTAATAGCTCCTTTGGATGGTAGATTTTGTGATAATGCTGAATTTGAATTGATGCAATATACTGGATTGAAAGACAAAAATCTAAAAGAGATTTATGAAGGTGATATACTCCATTGTATTTTTAATGGTATTTACAGAAAAGTAGAGCATTTTAAAGGCTGTTTTTGGTTTATGGCAATAGGTAAAGATTGGAAATATCCTATAAACATGATTAATGAAGACCATTTAGAAGACATGGTTGTTATTGGAAATATTTATGAAACACCTAGTTTGTTACACACAGGCGCGGAGGGTTAAAATATTACCGCTAACGGCTGAGGGTTGGCGATAGTGCCGCTAACCGAAAACTCAATATTTAGCACCAAACCTGAAGCGGCATTTTGCCAACCCTATGTTAGCTTTAGGTTTTAAAAATTTTAGGGAGGGCTTTAAAAAACGAAATTATGAATATAGAAGAAGGATATGATAGCCCAATTTTAGTAATCGGATGGAGAGGGTTTCCGATAAATGGGTTTTGCTATACAATTATGTATAAAGGTAAAATTCATAGCCGATATAATGTATCACGTTCAGATAATTTACACGCTTGTTATTTAGAGGCGGTTGCTGATTTCAAGAAGGCTATGAATGAAGATGGAAAACTTTATTGCATAGAAAAATATACGGGAACATTAGAGGAATTTGCAACAAGAAAATATTTTAAAAATCCGATAAAACGAAAACTATATCAATTGTATTTGTGGGTCGGCAAAATTTTTAAAACTTGAAGCTAACGGTACTTGGCTAGGGGAAGTGCGAGGCACGAGCATTTACCTTAGCCAATGTTAGGAGTATGTGGCTTTAGGCAGCCATACGAAGGATAATTTTGATAATAATTTAAACCAAAAAAAATGACACTAGAAGAATTTGACAACACGAGATTTACAGGAAACATGATGTTTAAAATTCATGGCGAAATAAGGGAAATTTGCAGCGTAGATTTCCAAGAAAAGTTAATAGCATTCAATGTAGAAAATGATGAAGATTTACATTGGGCTAGATGCGAAAATTGCGAACTAATTAAAAATTAAAACAAAATGGGACTATTTAAAAGATTAGTGATTGCGCTTGAAAAAATAGCGGAATTTAAAATGATAACACAAGGAGAAATTATTATAGCTATGGATGCTGTAATGAAAAATATGATGCAGCAAGAATACAAGCTAAAACAAGAACAACAACAAGATTATTACCATTGGTTAAAAGAAAAACAAGCCAAAGATATTTTGTTAACCGATAGCGAAAAGAATCATATTTTATGGGGCGATAAACAAGCTAAGGAAGGATATTTTAAAGCGTACACAGGCGCGTAAGCAAGCCATTACTCCTAACGTCCGACAGCCTTGCGCTCGTTTTAATGGCGCAAGGGTGGTGTTATAAGATGTAAAAATGGCGTGGTTTTGAAAAAACCAACTAACAAATACTAATAAATAAAAACTATGGAAACAGAATTAAAAGATGTATTGCATTTATACATAGGGTGTGAAGTTCAAACAAACTATAAGCGACATACAAGTAGTGGATTACCATTAAAAAAACTAAAAGGAACATTGCAAGAGTATGATTTATATATGCCTGATAAATGCGGAGTATTACTTGAAGACACAAGCGATAAAACGCATTACAGTACTTTTGATATTAAAACTATTAAACCATTATTGCGCCCACTTTCTGACATTAATTTTGAAGAAATGAAGTACATATTTAAGTTGCCAGAAAACTCAACTTTTATAAAGAAAAACCAATACAATAAAGGCGTTTCTATTGAATATAGATGGATTTCGGAAAAGGTTAATAATGATGATGGATATTCTTATTCAGAAGTAGGAATAAGTACAAATAAAGCAGTATTTACTAGCAGTCATTTCATTTTTCTTTTAAAGAATAAGATTGACTTATTTGGATTAATAGAATCAAAACAGGCAGTTGATAAAACACAGTTATAAATTGCTTTGAAAAAGCAACCGCCATTTTTATTTCTTATAACGGTATCAAGCTAAGAGACGTGCGGCATGTACTGGTGAACTCCCATAAAGGCGAAACTCCTCAAACTATAAGATGAAGTCTCAGACGGAGAGATTCAGCCGCATGTTTCCTTAGCTTGTGTTAGCTGTCTGTTTATTTTTACTTTTTTAAGGTGGCGTGGGCAGGATTTATTATTAATAATTAAACTTATAAAGATGAAAACAAAATTTACAATAAATAAAGAAATATTTTTAGATAACGGAACCCTAACAGAATGTTTTGAATTATATGAAAACCATTACAAACAACTTGGTTTTATTTTAGATAAAGAAGAAGAGACAGTTTATATGATGTTTAATAAAGAAATCCAGCTTAATGAAGGAGACAGAGTTGTTTTGTATGGATGCTATACTGTTGATTGGAAAGGCGTAGATGTGATAAAAGATATAATTGAATATGCCTTAATTCCAGAATAATGGTACACATATTACCTATAGGAGATTTAAAAGAGCATGAGGAAAATACTACGTGCGATTGTTGCCCACAAGTTATATTTGATGAATATGAAATAATAGTAATACATAATTCTTATGACGAAAGAGAAAAAAAAGAAACATAAAACATTAGAAGACTCAGTTATACATACAATATGTACGGTTGAATGGCCTGATTCAGTTTTAAAATACATGGGATTAACACGTACAGATATAATTGCTTTGAAAAAGCAACAGAGTGCGGTGGCAAAAAAGAAAAAATAAATTGCAGCTAACGGTTGCAAGCTAAGAGCAGGGCGTATGAGCGTAAAGTACTATAAGCGGTTAGATAGCCTTGCTCCTTAGCTTGGGTTAGCGGTTAGGTTTTTAAATAGATTAGCAATTAGTAGTAATAACATAATTTTAAGAAAATGCAAAGAGAAATTAAATTTAGAGGAATAAGCGAAGAATCAAAACAAATGGTATTTGGTTGTTTGGTAAATAACATGTGGACATATTCCGACTTAACCAAAAGAAATGGAGAAAAGGTATGTGAAATAATAACGGGAGAATATAATGGAGATTGTTGGGAAGAAGCTGCCTTTGAATCTGAATGTATAGTGACTGTTATTCCTGAAAGTATCGGACAATACACAGGAATGAAAGACGAAGAAAATGTTGAAATTTATGAAGGCGACATTGTTGAGCATAAATTTAAACGAATATGGAGCACACAAACGCATAAATCACAAGTATATTGGGATAAAAATTGGTGCTGCTTTTACTTATGCGATGGTATAAATAAACACAGAATGAGAGACGATATACTTTATAAAGTAGTAGGTAACATTTTTGAACACACAGGAGCGTAGGCATTTAAAAACTTACCGCTAACTCGTAGATTGAAGCGATTTAGTGCTAAGCAAGGAGCTTAATTATCAATCACTTAATTAGATTTATCATGAAAGAGACTGTTTATAAATTTAAGGGCGTAAATGATCTTTATTGCAACTTATACGGAACGTTTTTCTATAAGGGGAAACTAGCAAAAAAGGTTTACAATAATGGTAGCGTTTCTATTTTATGTGGTAAAACTAAATACGGACTTATTAAACTTAGATCACTAGCTTATAAGTGTGAAATTGAAAATAATGATGATTGTCCGTTTTAACGCATCATATAATTAACTCCAATATACGCAGCCTCTGCAATTGCAATAGCTACAACTAGATTAAATCCTGTTTTAAGCAGCTTTATTTTAGTTGTGGCTTTGTTTAGGTTATCTGAGTAATATCGCTTTTCAATTATACAATTGCCTGTCTGTAGCTTGGAATAACTTAATTGTTTTTTACCTTCAAAAACAACACCTTCTAAATAATTATTCTTTAATTCTAATCCGTAAATAGTATTTGAATTAGTCTCAAAGGAGTTTTTATATTCCTTTGCTTCGAATGTTTGTTGAATAAAAAAAATATCCTGTCTAGGAGTTATGCAAACCATTGAATCTGGAACAGTTTTATAAACCGTTTGCCCTAAAGATTGAATCGCGTAAACGTTTACGATCGTCAACAGAAAGAATAAGTACACGTTTTTTCTCTTTTGCATTTTTGTAGTGATTTAAACTATCAGTCTTATTGTTTATTTTTAAAGCCCTATTTAAGCTATATATCTTATGCTCGTAGATTTGCTCCTTAACCTCTGAATCGTGGTTCATAGACTTTATAATTGAGTCATTTTGAAACTTTAATCTATCCACGTACTCCGATTTCGGAACGTCTTTTTTAAAAATGAATATAAGTAAAGCAGCAATAATGATAACATAGATTAGTTCATGGATTTGTAGTTTCATTCTCGTTTTCTTTGTCTTTAATGAAGTTAACTACTTCGTTTGATATTGCACCCAATGCAAGTATTGAAAGTGATAAATAAGGATGCGTTTCTGTTAATATTAAAGAACCTCCAATTATTCCCGTTGCACCTTTTATGCAAAGACCGATTAATTTTAGTTTATCGTATTTATTTAAAAGTATCTTTTTCATATATTTGCACCGATTAATTTTTAGTATCTAATTGAGTCCTCGAAATAACGAGGTGTTAATGACTCTGGGAATGGCAACCAAGATGAAGTTAGATTCTTACCTTCCTTGCCCTGCGTACTTTTTTGCATCTTCTTTTTTATTCGGATGCTTTTTTTGAGACCCTCGTTTCTTAACCTTTTTAACTACTGATTTTACAGCTTCTTTTTTAACCTTTGCCATTATATTAATATGTAATTTGTGTTTGGAATAAATCTATTGTCGTCCCATCTCTTTTTTAAGTCAACTATGGAATGTCCTAATGTCTTTTGGAAATGAGGCGCATCGTAAAATTTCCAATCTATACCAGCATCCCATCCGTATCGTTTAAATATGGCTACCACTTCCATCCAATCGCTTTGACCGTCCCCGTCATGATCTAATTTAACGTCCCACGAAGCACTTTCAAAAGTGCCGTTTCCATCCTTATCCAATATTAAAACTATGTCAATGGCTAGCCCGTAATTGTGGTACGATTGCCCTCCCTTTGCTTTAGTTACTTGAGGCTTTGCGTAAAACAATGCGTCCTGTTCCGCAAACGTTCTTAACGTGTGAGAGAACCTACACATTGCCTTACCTCTTAAAGCATCGCATATCTCATTATAAATAGATAAAGCCTCTTCTCTTAATCTAGGATGCAATAACTGTATTCTATCTAAAGTAACTTTATCCATTTAGTTTATTTTTCTTTTTGACGCATTAATATTTGATTCAACAAATCAATCGTTTTATCCTGCTTCCTATCAAACTCATCCATCTTTTTATTCGTGTTTTTCAATTCAGTTGAAATAATCCCCTGCTCTAATATTCCCTTATTGATTTGATCCGTATGGACATTTTGAACTCTCTTTATTTCCATAAACTCAATCTGAGTGTTTTTCTTAAAATTAGCATTGTCGTAATAAAAACCAAAGAACACACCAAGCGTTACTAGCGCAGACCCAATCAAATAAGTTAAATCTTTAATAATTGGTAATTTTTTTACTAAATCGGGTTGCTCACTCATAATCTTTAAAATTTAACGGTTTTATTATTTTCTATTTCTTTTTTTGTTGTAATTACTTTGCCTGTTATTATGTTTTGTTTTTCTATTATACTATTTACGTTGTTTTTATTTTCTAACCAGTCTTGGTTAAAAAACATACTGAAATTATTATCTCCCTTAATTGTTGAGTATGGATCTATCTCATTAAATACTGTGTTATGCTCTGGACTTCTTTTTGTTAGAATCGTATAAATAGAATAGTATAAACAGAAACCTAGCATTAAAGCAAATAGGACGTTATACATAGAGTAGAATATTACGTTTTTCATTTTGTTTCGTCTTTAATTACTATGTTATCTACACTTGTATTATCTTCTACCTTTACAAAAGGAGCGTTTATTTTATTTAAAAAATAACTTACGTTTCCCATTACTTCTACTCCCTTTGTCTTTAATGCAATGTCTAGTAAGAAGTTTAATTGGTTTGCTTCTGTTTCTGTAATTTCTATTTGTGCTTTCATGTTTCTTTTTTTAGGTTTGACTAAGTTATTTTTTAGAGTTGCCTAAATATACAAATTATAATGATGCTAAAATTGTTGCAATGTCTATTCCTCGTTGTACTTGCCCAGCTGTGTTATAGTGAACGGAATCATATAAACCATAAGAATCATTATCTATCCAAGGTGCCGAATAATGATTAGCTACATTAACCAAGGCTGTTCTTATCTCTGTTCTATATATACGACCTGGTCCATTAATCCTGCTTATAATAGGTTTAAAAGTTGAAGATAAAACACCTAAAGGAGTTAAATCAGAAACAAACTTATCTATTAATGAAATCAATGTAGTTTCATACGTTAAATAACCTGTACCTCCCAATGCTTCAGACTCCCCTTGCATCCAATCCAAACCCTTTATATTTAAATCTATTCCATTTGCTTTAGCTCTTGAAATAGCAGGAAATAAAAAACCATCCCTGACATTAGTATAGTGAGGCAACCCGTTACAGTTTGCTAAATTTGCATCCCATTGCCAAATTCCATTCGGACTTGATACACCCACATCAACTAAATTCGAACCACCGTAACCATATTTAATTATCCATAAATCACGACCTGTTAAATCATAATAAGTTTTACCAAGTGATACATCTGCACCAACCCAAGAAGCAGAACCAGAGATGTAATTGTTTACACCAAAAATATAGCTTTGCCATAAGCAGTTTATGTCTGATGAAAAAGTACCACCATTTTTATATAGAATTTTTGTATGCGGTTGAACCCCTAAATATGAAGAATCTGGAGCAGCATCATCTGCTCCCGTTATATTAGATTGCCCAAACATTAAAACGCAATCTACCGTTACTCTAGGTTTTATTCTGTATAGCATAATACTACGATAAAGGAATTATTTCAATTGCTGATCCTTCTGAATAAACGGTTGTTGTTTGTCCTGCAACAGCAGATGCCATTTGAAACTGTACATTTCCAGCCGTTGATCCAACAGTTACCGTACCCATAAAAAGAACATAAGCATTAGAAGAGGCAGAAGCAGAAACTGCACCACTTAAAAGTCCTGACGTCTCCATAGGTCCCCAAACTATGGTCGTACCTACTGTGTTTCTTGTAATAACCTCTATAAACATTGTAGCACCTGATGGAAGAACAGTAGCGAATTTAAAACCGCCAGTAGTTGATCCAACGTGTAAGCCGCCACGAATAAAATATTTTTTATTGGCAGCAACAGGGAAAACAAGGTCTGTAATATCAACCGCTGTGCCTGATGTAGTTGGTTGATCGCTTGAAATAGAGATCATTGTAGATGGAATATTATCATCCATGAATTTTTGAATCTTACCCAAAGCCACTAAAATAGTATCGGTTGCTAATATGCTTGCACTTACTACGGCTGTTGCAAAACCTGTTAGAGCTGATCCCACTGACCTAGCTGCTGTAAAAAACAAGTTTGTTGAACCCTCAGTTATACTATCTGTATTTGTTATTGTATCTTGTTTTGCATTTAAAGCCGTTTGTGTTGCTGTGCTTACTGGCTTGTTTGCATCGCTTGTATTATCTACGTTACCCAATCCAACGTCTGATTTAGTTATGTTGTTTATAAAATCAATTACTGAGTTTATAATTCCTCTTACTGATAATCCTGAGTCCCCGTTATTTATGTTATTTATTGGCATTTTACTTTATTTTATCCGTTAACCGTTTGAAATCTTCCTTTTGATTGTGTGTAATATTTTCTTATTTCTGAATCGCTCCAGACTCTTTCTTCTACTATTAGTTCATCATAGGTTGCAAATGTTTGCTGTGCTGCCGTCCTTCCATTGCCTAAAATAAACCTGTGAGACCCAGTTGTTAATCCTACTTCTGTTCCTGCTCCAGTATTTGTAGCAACTCTAATTCCGTTAATATTTATTTGAACTGTTGTAGATGCGTTTTTTGTAATGACAAAATTTATCCAGTCGCTCGTGCTAGGTAAAGAAGGAAATACATAAGCTACTGTTGCAGCTGTTGTTGAAAGTACCTGCTGAGCCGTAACCGTTAAAACTCCAGCCGTTATTGCATATAAGAAAATAAATGTGCTTCCTGTTGCAAGTCCATTAGTGTCAATTGACCAAATTACGCTAGATGCTTTGTTAGCTACGCTATTAAATTTCATCCATAAAGAAACGGAGCAGTTTGCTGGTTTCACTCCACTCATGATATTTGTTGAGCTAGATGTCATCCCTTTGCTTGTCCCTGATGTTCCAGTACTCACAGCGCCTCCGAATTTTCCTGTATCAAAAGTGCAGAAATTACTTATGTTTATTAGATTATTCCCACGACCACTTGAGTCTGTACCATCCGTATCAAGATGATAATAACCTCTATAATTTCCTGATGGTGGTAATTCTCCTAATCCCATTATAAATATTGATTATTTAATGGCATCATAAATAACTCTATATAAGCATCTATCGGAGCTGTTGTGCTTACTGAATCACAATCAACACTTATATAATCACTTAATGCCGTTTCTGTTCCGCTATCTGCTGTAAATCCTAAACCTGATGTTGCACCACTAGCAATTGATAATTTAGTAGTCATAAACGTAGTACCGTTTTTATTTATATCGTATGTAGTCGCGTTGGTTGTTCCAGCTGTCATGTGATAACCATCTGCACCGAAAACCTTCATAGGAGAAGGGCAAAAGTATCTACCTGTTAAATCTGTTCCTGTTGACAATGTTCCTGCAATAGCTAAAATTATTGGTTTACATTTCTCATGAGAATAACTCATTGTACTCATTGTTGCCGTTGCCGTTAATGTGTCGCCTATAATTGTAATAGTTACATTATTAGCTGAATAAGTAGCACTAACAATCATAGCCATTTTAGTAACAGCCGTATCAGTCCATTTTAATACAGTTGTTCTACCATATTTTAAATCGTACAAATTAGCATTAGCAGTATCTGTAATTGTGAAAGATGTATTCCCTACTCGTGTTGGTGTTCCTGCTACTCCTTTCCAATAATTAGTGTCACCATGTCCATTTACATACCATCTTTCAGTTCCTGCAATATCTTCTGCTCTAAATATCTTTTCAGTATCAGATGTTCCACCATTTCTACCTGACCAACCATCATTGGCAGTAGTTGTTGTAAATTTAGGAGTAACTGCACCAGAGTTAGTATAAACTTGCTGTATTGTACTTACAGATGTGCCACCTGCTCCACCAGCTGATTGTCCAAACATATCAGCTTTAGAAAATCTAGCCTGAGTTGTATCTGTTAAGTCAGCTGCACCTTTTCTAATAGCTAAGTATCCAACTAAAATTGCATCACTAACTAAGTTAGAAAATATTACAGGCTCTTCTTTACCAACTGCTGCCGTAGCTGCTGCTAAATTTGAATATAATGTTTGGCCATATTGTGTAACAAACCCAATAGCTCCATTAAAAGGTACTGCATAAATATATTGAATAGTAGAAACGTTAACGCCTCCGGGTATTGCTGTTATAACACCACCTACATCATACATTGTAGGATCAATATTTGTTACTGCTCCAGTAGCACCACCTAATTGAGTTCTGTAAAAGAATGAAGTTGTAGAAGTTCCTGTTCTTGAAATCTCATTTGGATTAGTTCTATCTAAATAGAAATTAATCCCGTCTCCAATAATCTTTCCAGTAGATGTTGCAAATGTTAAATTTGCAGCGGAGGCTGATGTATGAATACCTTTGTTTATATATGGAAATCCTTGAAAGAAATCTCTTGAAAATTGTAAAGGGCTTGTAATATAATCCGTTTCATTTCCAACCACACCCAATGTTGTTAAGTTTGGATGCGATGCTTTAGAAGCGTAAATATGTGTTTTTCTTTGTGCCGATGTTGGAAATGTATTCTGCCAAACTAAAGTAGCTGACCCACCACCGTCAGGAAGAAATAATAAATAACTTATCTGACCACTACCAATTGTAGGAACTGTTACTCCACTTGCTCCCGGATAATCAATATACGTTGAAACGGGATTTAATGGATCAGTTTCGTTATCTACTACCCACCCTTTTAATGCTCCAATATTTACAGTAGTTGTACTTGCAGCAGTCATACCACCATAAGTTAAAGCTCCTGTGTTACCCATTGCCGATGCACCACCGCCACCTGAGCCCCAACTTAAATTTCCTGCACCGTCATTTGTTAAAACTCCTGATGCGTTTGCTAAAGAAACTAGATTTTTAGAAGCGTCTAGATATGGCAATGTAGATGCCGTTAAGTTTGGAAAATTAACTATTGAATTAAACTTTAATAAAGGGCTAGATCCTGCCGTTGTGAATGTTGTTTCTCCTATATTGTTTGTTACTGCTTTCCAGTATTGAGTACTGTTATAAGAGCTTTTAAATTGATCTTTTGCGCTGTGTATAATATGAATAGCTGCGTCTACGGTTGGGAATGAACCACCTACCTGTCCGAACATAAAAGTGCTGTCTGGAGCATAAGAAGCCATTGAATATGTTCCGGCTGTGTCTTGAATAGCCACCCTAGTAGTCGCACCAATTTCAAAAAGACTCGCATTTACATTCAGATAGTGAGTTGCAGAATTATGACCAACTAAAACACGATTTGACGCCGCTATTGTTATCTCGTTTGTTGATCGGTTAATAAGCACAAAATTACCACTAGAACTTTCTAGTTTTGCAGACCCGTCTAGAACACTTAATTTCGATAACCCATTATTGGAATCAATAGTTTGCTCGTTTGTTAGTTTCCCTAATGCTAGTGTTTGTGCGAGCGTCTGGCTACCGCCCGCTGGAAAATAATCTAAATTACTCCACGTGTCTACACCGTTTGCAATCTTAAATTTTCTTTGATCTGTTCCTGTATAAGTTTCGTCCGATGTAACTAATAATCGTTGCCCACTATAAACAGTAGAATCTAAAGCCCATTGAGCCCCCGTTTGTACTACTATCTGACTATCTATGTAAATATTCATATCTTATTATTGCCAAACTATTATTACTGTCTCTGCGTCTAAATCACTTGATGCTGTTGAAGATTGTAAAACACCATCTAGATAAACGTTTATCGTACCACCTGCACTACCACCACCTGTTGAAGGGAAATTATTCCCATCATAAGGGATAACACATCTATTGCTATCAAAAGGTAGCTTTAATGAAACAGTCATTTTCCAACCGCTTACACTATCTAAAAACCTTTCTGTGAAATCTTCTAAAGAACTATTATTGCTTTCAAAACTCCATTCATAACTAGGGTGCTTTAATTGTGCTAAAACATCCTTGGCGGTGCTTAACTGATCGCTTAAAACTTCGGTTTCATTTACTTCTCCATTCTTTACAACATCCATAAAGTAAAGAGAGAAATTATACGTTTCACTCTTTTCCGTTGTGCTGATCTGAACGTTCTCAATAGTAGTCCACATTAAAGGATAAGCAGTATCTCCGCTTGTCGCTATTTCCCATATGTCGCCCTCACCATAACCATTGATAAGCTGATGATTATCGGCTATCAGTCTTAATTGGGCGAGGATTTGATTTAGCGTCATTTTTTTTCTTTAAAAAATATTCCTTTACTTTCTCTTCTACTTTTTTATAAACTCCTCTTTTCATATTGTTTCAGTTTAACAGTTTCTATTTCTACCGTAATCAATATCAATTCCTTTTGGTATATGTAAATCATCACCTAAATGCCAACCCTGTGTATAGTTATTATTATTAGGATGCTCTATGTCGTACCCGTTACCTGGGTTATTATATAAAGGATATTCTAAATTATGTTCTATCAAATAATCCGTAACCCTTTGAGAATAGTATTCTGCACGATCTTTGAAAAAAGATACTAGCCTGTCAAATTCCGTAACCCCTACCGATGTTGTGTTTTCAGATTGTCTAGTTACAATCCCCTTGTTCATTATCTTATATTGCAAGATAAATGCACCATCATTAAGAACCCAATATTTTAAGGCTGGCGAAACGTAATCGTCTAACAAGGTTGTGTTTAATGCCGTTAAAGTATTGCCGTTTATTTGTGTTTTTAGCTCGTTATATAAGCCCGTTCCAATTATTCGACGTATGCGTATGTCTTGAGTTTCGAGTATGTTAGAACGCAGTAAATTAGCGTCTACATTCTCGTCGATATACGATGTATCTTTAATATATTGCTCCGAAATAAATAATACGTTTACTGCCATTTTATTTTAATTTAACCACTACCTGCTTAAAAATATGGCGACAATATGGAACGTTTGCACCGCCCTTATTCCACCAACCGCCTCGACTATCCCAAACCTCTAATCCCTGTTCATTATCCATTCCCTCTATTTGTGCCCTTGTAAATAATTCGTCTTTCTCTAATAAGTCAGCACAAAATTCCCTACTGTTTTTATCTGGTGTTATTCCAGCCCTCCAGCCATATCTGTATTTTATTTCTGTGCCGACTGTCTTAGCATCTTCGCTTTCCGCTTCACCTTTTTTAGTTGGTTCGCCAGCACTTGAAATATATTTCCTCTCTACTAAAGAGTCAATCATTTGATTAACTTCCTTAACACTTATCTTTAAAAGTTTTGCAAGAACATCACTAGACGTTAAAGGCTCTTTACCTAGCATATCTACAATGGCTTTTTCATTTGCAGACAGTTCACTTTTAAAAGTTTGTTTGTGAAATAACGATAAACACTCATCATCACTCATCCCATCAAATTCTCTTTCAAAAAGTATTTCGTAATTAGATGCTTTTACTCCAGACTTAGCCCACTTTAAACTAGGTTTAGACTCTTCGCTAAACACTACTTTTTTTTTAGGCAAATCCATTATCTCTCTTAGTTCATCAATACTCATATCATTGTAAACTTTCTCAATGATTGAGTCTGGCAAAAGAGATTTTAAAGGGCTTGTTTTCTTAAAGATGATCTTGTTTGATACGCCAAAGAATGAAGCAAATTCATTTATCACATCTTCTAATATTCCTTGACGTACTAAAATATAAGTGCTTCTAAACAACTCGTAAGCTGTCATCATTTCGTTTCTCTGACCCAATGCACCCTCAGTAGATACTCCAAATAAAACAGGGCTAACGACTGAATGAGCCGTAAAGATTTGTTGATCGATTCTTTTAGATATTTCAATAAATTGTTTATCTAAATCGTTCGGAGTGAAGTTTGTTATTGTAGGAGCGTTTTCAGTTGATTTATTGAAAGTGATAACTAAACCTCCAGCCTTTTCAGTTCCAGTTGCTTTCTTTTTAATCTGCTTAGTGATAGTTTCTTTCGCCTCCTCAGTTGGTTCACCATTATTGAAATTAATCATAGTACCAGCACTAAAACCGCTTTTTAAGTTGTTTAAGTGAAAGTTTGATATTTCAATGTCTGACTCGATTGCAGCCGTTGCACCGATATAATTAGGTATACCGTATACGTTTTTATCTACACCGTTTTTAGGGCTTTTAACCTTAAAGACTGCTAGTGTAGATTGTTTGGTTATATCGTTTGGGTCGAATGGTTTAAACTCTTTATATCCCGTTTTCTCTTCGCTTTGTTTGTTTTGCGCCCAATCATTTGAATAGAAATAAAGTGTTTCGTCTTTATTGGTTCTAATCTTACTCATAGGCATGTAAGCAATTTTAGAAATACCTGAGCCTGTTTTGTTAGGTATAATCTCGAATGCTATTGAATTAAATATTTCAAAGTCCTTAATCGTTTGACCGATAAAAGGACGCATCATATTAATAAAATTGTCTGCTACTGCTTTTTGTGGTGTTGTGCTTGTTTTCTCATCAACCCCTAATCCTGAACCGTAGATATAATTTACTTTGCCGTTAATGATTGCATTGTGAATAGCACATTGTAAGTATAGTTCTATTAGATAATCAGCATACGTATTATCTTCACCAAAATACACGTAGTCTTTGTTCTTTACTTCTTTGAATTTAGGAATACTATAATTCGCAAATTCTAGGTAAATAACATTACTATCT
>Ga0208320_1000016_pt1 | contig 41398 bp, 41 predicted proteins | sample EasRivMeERMZT299_FD_187531 | JGI IMG/M metagenome (GOLD analysis project Ga0208320, IMG submission 187531) | Soil microbial communities from meander-bound floodplain in the East River, Colorado, USA - East River MetaG ERMZT299 (SPAdes) (version 2) | ecosystem: Environmental > Terrestrial > Soil...
GCGAATATCTTGGTGCTAAATTGGACAGTAGGATTTAGCACCAAGATATTCGCTTACTTTAAAAACTTTTATTTGATGTTGAATAATACTGAGGAGAATGGAGTCATATACGGAAATAGGATTAGATGGTCCCATGTTGTAGAAGCACCTACAAGTCCTACCAATGACCCTGTTTGGATAGATAACGACCCTCAATATCTAGCTGGATGGATTAATCTACCTGATGATAATGATGAGATATTAAGAGTTGAGCCTCTGAATGATAGGCTGATTGTTTATACTAAAAAGAATATATATGGTCTTGCGTTTACTGGTGATAACTACGTTTTTCAAGTTCAGAAGATAATATCAGGAAAGGGTTGTGCCAGTCCAGATTCTGTTGCTCAATTAGTAAATGCTCATCTGGTTGCTGATGCGGATGACATTTATATCCATGATGGTAACTCAGCTAACTCAATTTCAAAGAACAGGATATTAAATAGATATACCGATACGGTTGATGACTTCACCTTGGTTAAATGTTTTAAGCACCCAAATAATGAAGAAATTTTTATTTACTATAAGACTAAGGCTTTTATCTATAACTATGTATCTAATCAATGGAGTATTATAGAGATACCTCCTAACTGTAATCAGATAGTAGTTGGTTTTCTTCCTATAGATTATATATCTTATGATGAATCTACTGAAAAGTGGGATACTACAAAGAAGACTTGGGCAGCTTATGAAAAAACAACATTTGATAATATATTTCTGTATATCTGCACAGATGATAAGGTTTTTATAGGTGATATAGGCTCGACAGCAGACGGCAAGCCTTATCTTGCTTGGTTTTCTAGGGATAGAATAGACTTAACAGAGTTCTTCAATGATAGTTCTTATCCGATAAAATTCGTAGGTCAGATTCTACCATTTATAAGAGGTGGTGGGATGGTTAAGTTAAGCGTTCAGATTTCTTTTGAGAGCCATACTCCTACAAAGGAAATGCAGGTGTTTGTAGCAGATTTGGAATGGCCTATATGGAAAATAGATACCAGATTCTCAGGAAGGTATTTAAGTTATAAAATGGAACAGATAACTGATGGTTTTTTTACCATTAACGGATTTGAGTTTAATGTAGAAACGAGAGGTAGAAGATGAGAAGAAGGGTTATTTTTTCTCCATCACAGGCCAGTGATATAGTAGGATTAAAGAGATATGTCGAGGATATGCTTAGACAAATTATAGACGTAGTTAATGGAACCGTAGAACCTCAATTTAATATTATTTCAGAAGAACCTAAGAATCCAGACGAAGGTAAGCAAATGTACGCAAGCGGATGGACCTCAGTAGATAATGTTAATGGTGTATTTAAAGGTTGGAATCCAGGTTTTGACCCTACAGCAGACCCAATACCAACTCAATCAGAAGGTGATGGGAAGGGTCTATGGTTATATGATGGAACAAAATGGGTTAAAGTAGGATAGGGGGAAAATATGGCAACAGGTAGTTCACAAGCAGGTATGGCAGGAATGGGTACAGGGGCTATGGCCGGTATGATGGTCGGTGGTATTCCCGGTGCAGTAGTAGGTGCTGGACTTGGTTATTATGCTGGAAGTAAGGGATATTTGGGTGGTACGGAAAAGGAATGGAATCCTACCGAGAAGCTGCTTGATATTCAGGAGCCTTATCTCCGACAACAGTATGCTGAGGCCCAAAGACTATATGACCAGACTAAAAACCTATCTCCATATGAGGAAGCTGGATATGCCAGAGGACAGGCCTTCTATGGAGCAGGTGGAGCAGGTGACCAACTAGCTAATCAACTAGGTCAGCAAGGTGGTCAGTTATCTTCAATGGGTATGCAGGGTATGCAAGATTTTATGAGCAGGGGTCCTGAGCAAATAAGGATGGACTATACAAATATTGACAGGTCTATAAATAATCAACTTTTACAACAACAGATTGATGCCGCTACAAGTGGTCAATATAGACAGTTTAGAGAAGAAGGACTGAAAGGAACATCACTTCAAGGTGCTGCCAGAGGAACTGCCGGAGGCTCCAGAGGTCATCAGATGGAAGCTATTTTAGGTAGAGGAGCACTAGAGTCCAGTCAGAATATAGCCGCCCAGTTAAGAGGTCAGGCGTGGAATCAGGCATATGGAACTGAAGCACAGAGAGCAGCTTCACAAGCACAAATGAACCAAGGATGGTATGGCCAACAAGGACAGATGGGAATGGGTATGCTCCAACAAGGAACAGGTATGCAAATGCAAGGATACCAAGTAGGAGGAAACAATATAGCCCAGCAACTGGCCTTGGGACACCAGCAGAGAATGTCACCTTGGGAAGCACATCAAATGTTCCAGCAAGGATTAGGACAACCAATCATGCAAAGCGGTGGCTACGGTCCTAGTGGAGCACAACAAAATATGGCCATGTTGAACTATGGATTATCTAACTTAGGTTCACAATATCAGAATATGTATGGAACAGGTAACCAGCAGATGAATCAACAAGGTATGGCTTAATTTAGGAGTAGTTAATGGCATATAACAATTTATATAGGGGATTAAGGAGAGGACCAGCAGGACGTGGTGGACTTAGAGGAGTCGGCCCCGGTGGACGTGTAAGGGAAAGAACCTATCAGCCTATAGTTCCTGAATATCAAGACCCAAACTTTGATGTTAGGAATCCTGATGACGAAACTCTAGGACACGACCTTAATCCTCAGGTCGTTGACCACAGGATGAGATTACTTAACCAGAAGAAGAAGGCACAGGAACTTCTTTCTATAATTCCTCCAGAAATGAGAGGAGAGAGAGCATATTATCAGAGTCAGATAGCTAGTGCTGACCAGTTCTTAGATAGAAGTTCTAAGGAAGGCCAGGCCAATAATATCGTAGACAGATACCGAAAACTAAAAGGTGATATTGAAGGAAAGTATCAATCATTAATTGGTGAACAGAATGACCCTCTCGCTCCTTATAAGACTTCTACTATTTCAGGGGATGCTCAAGGATATGGAGTATTGCCCGGTGAAACAATACTTGAATATAGAAGAAGAATGGAGAAGGGTAATGTTCCTGGCCCTATAAGTCCTAGCGGTGGCAACACTTCTAAAATTGAGCAAGACCCATATGACCCTAGAGAAATAGTTATACCACCTATTCCTGATGATGCTTATCCGCCTATTACTCCTGCACCTATTGGTGGTGGGATTAAAGGTGGTGGTGGACCATTAAAACCAATACCTCCTAAGCCCGGAAGTCCATTACAGCCGCCAGTTAAGGTTCCAGTTCCTCCTAAAACACCAGTAGGACCTAAAGCACCTATTAAACCTCAACCAGTTCCTGCCCCTTCTGGTAAACCTATGTTACCCGGACCGAGCAATAGGCCAGGACCACTAGACCCTAGACCGCCCGGACCCGGATATGAACCACCTAAACCCGGATTTAAACCTAAACCTATACCTATACCTAAAGTTAAACCTCCAAGTGGACCACCGAGGCCTGGACCTTTAGACCCTAGACCTTCACCTTATCCTCCAGAGCCAGTACCTCCAAATAGAGTACCTGAACCGATACCTCCTATGCCTAAGCCTAAGCCGCCTAGACCAATACCACCTAGACCTCCGATAGCACCTGCTGAACCTGCACCTCCATTTCCAAAGCCTACGCCCGGAATTAAGGGAGTACCCGGACCAAGGGGACCCGGTGGACCTACTGGACCTATCGGACCTACAGGACCCGGCGGACCTAAGATACCTACTGTTAAAGTTCCTCCGGGCAGAATACCGGGAGGACCTACTGCTGGACCTACTGGACCAACTGGCCCAACTGGTCCTGTTGGACCCGGAGGACCTACTGGACCTCTAGGACCTGCTGGACTTGGTATAGGAAGCATACCTCCCGGTGGTGGAGAAGATTACTTAAAGAAACTTCAAGCTGATGCTGATGCTGCCAAGGCAAACGGAGATTTTAATAAAGCTGCCGATATAGCAACTGCGATTGATAATTATATGAAAGGTCTAGGTGGATACAACATAGACCCGAATAAGATTCCGCTTAAACCAGAACCTAATATGACTCCAGGCCAACCTGCTCCACCATATGAGCCAGAGCCTGAACCTGAACCAGCACCAGTAGGAGCACAACCCGGAGCACCTGCTCCTCCTCCACCTCCACTTGAGCCTCCACCACTAGCAGACCTACAACCTAGGTTTACTCCAAGGGATATACTAAGCCAGCGTCCTCCAAGACCTGACTTGCATGACCCTTCTATGATGGGTACAGATAGTTCTAAGTTTAAATATGGCAATTTGCCGGATATGTATAAGAGAGAGGAAGCACCTACACTAACACCTAGACAACAAATAGAAGATATAGGTCGATATAAAGAACCGTTACCTAACCAAAAACCAATAGACGAAGCACCCGGAAAATGGCAGCCAGAACCTGTTCAACGGTTTGATAGGTATGGACAGCCGTTACCAGAAGGTTATGGATATTCAGAAGCACCAGAGTTTACTGCTCCAGATATAGTAGATACTGCTACAAGATATGGTGAACCTGTACCTGATGTTTATGGTGAACGAGAACTACCTCCTATTGAAAGGGGAGAAAAGATTGAGGCCCCTACTCAGTATGGTGAGGAAAGACCTGACATATATGACATAGAAAATGCACCTGAAGTTACCGCTAGAAGTACAGACTTTGAGAAGTATCAAACACCTGATTCTGTTGGAAGAATGGGTGCTGTTGAACGATTTGATAAATTCTCTGAACTTAATAAGGCAGAGATAGAAAGGCCACCAGAACTAGGTAAGCCGGGTCCTCAAGGAGGAGTGGATTTTACCGATTTAATGAAATGGAAGAATACTACTGGTAATGAAAAGTATGTACCAAGAGAGTTTGTAAATGACCCTCATGCTGCTTGGAGAGCAGGAATGGGTGATTTTGGTAATGTTCTAATGGGTGGAAAGTTTGAAGGAAGGGCAGAGCAAGCACTTCAAAATGAAGTTAAAAGGCAAAAAGAGTATCAGGATACTGAGGATACTCGTAAACAAGCGGTTCATGCCAGAAATATAGCTACTCAAGATATGGGAATTAAGGAACAGACTCTTAAGGCCAATATAGCTAATATGGCCTCACAACAAAACGTAAGTCTTAGACAACAGGACCTAAACTATCTAGTAGAAGGAGCAAGACTTGGTACTGATGTTTATAAGACCAGAGTAGGAGAACGTCTAGGACTAGGTAGGTTGGCACTTGAGGGTGACAGACTCCAAATGGATGCTCTTAAGCAATATACTGATGCAAGCCAAGATGCTCAGAAAACTGATATTAACGCCAAAAATGTTGATATATCCAACCAGAGAGAAAAGACTAGACTGGCTAATGAAACCGTTAAGGATGTGGCCCAGATTCAAGAACAACAAGATAGGATGATGTTCGATAGATGGGCAAAGAAATCAGGATTAACTGGTGAGAAATATAGGGATGAACTTGCTAGATATAAGGCAGGATATGAAGGACACAAGGACTTCACCCAGTTCAAGATGGAGCAACAGAGATTAAATGCTGCTCAGGAAGCTGACTTTCAAAAGACTAGATTAGCTGGCTATAGTGCTGAGGGTGTTGTTCAGTCGGAAAGATATAAGAATCTATTAGCTAAGTACAATGCCGGATATGCTACTGAGAAAGACTATCAGGATATGAAGTCCGAGCAAGCTAAGTTCAATGCTCTGGCCAAGACTAAGTTTCAAGAGAATAACCTTAAACGCTGGGAGAGTAACCTAGCTGGGAAGTCCCAGACCTTTAAGGATGCTCTCGATAAGTATAAGACTGGATATGCTACTGAAAAGGATTATAGGGAACTGACTCTTGAGCAAGATAAGTTTGATACCCTGATGAAAGGTAAGGTATCCGACCAAGAGATAGATAAATGGAAGAATAAGGAAGTATTTAAGGATAACCAGTACGGACGTGAACTAGATAAATGGAAAGCAGGTCAGAAGAATGAGTTTGATTTCTTAGCTGAGAAACGCTTAAGAACTGGTCTGAATATGGACGAAACTCATAGATTCGACCAAATGAAGATGGACAGGTGGAAACTTGGTCAAGAGTTCACAGCAGAACAATTCAAGAACAATCTTCTCAAGTGGGATAGAGGTCAGAAAGACTTGCAATTTGCAACAGAGGAAGAACGAGCAAGGTTTGATTCAAACAACGCTGCTCTTTATAGGGCTGATTCCAATGCTCTTACCAAGTACGGACATGATAGGGAAATGTGGAAGGATTACAACACCCTTCCGTCTACTATTAGAAATAATGAAGCACAGGCTGACTGGTATATGGAACAAGCTAGGAAGTCTAAGCAAGGCAAAACTAAAGAGGAGGACCCATTAGAATGGGCGAAGCACGTTGATGGATTCAACAAGTGGTGGACAGACTCCGACCAATTCAAATCATACAACGAAGCTGGTAAGGCATTTACTAAGATTGTAAACTCTCCACGAACAGGGATGGGTGATGTGAGTGCTGTCTACGGATTCATCAAGTCTTTGGACCCAGGAACGGCAGTAAGAGAGGGTGAGGTTGACTTTGCTACCTCAGCATTAGGTTGGTTAAGACAGAACCAAGACAATGAGAATGTTCCTGATGGAGTAATGAGGATATTCCAGAAACTAAATACAGGGCAACTACTAACTAAGAGAGATAGAGCAGAACTAGCTGATGCTGCTCATGCCGGAACTGCTTCAGTTAGAAATGAGTATGACCATACTTTGGGTCAGCATAGGGCCACATGGCAGAGCAATCCTAGACTGGCATACGAACAGAACAGGATTATAACTGCTAAGGAATGGTTGCCTAAGGATGAGAATGGAAACCCATTATATAAATCTAAGATAATGAGTGGACCTGATGTAGAAGGTGTGGATGATGCTGAGGATGGAGGAGGAACTTCACCACCTCGCAAAAAAGAGCCAAAAAAGAGAAAAGGTTTTGAAGGTGTCTATGATGACTTTAGAAAAGGTCTAGGATTATAGGAGATAAATATGCCAGAAAGTATATATCAAGACCAAAGCCTCTATGAGTATGGTGGTGAGGATAACTTTGATATTGAGAAGTGGAAGCAACTAACTGTAGCTGCTGCTGAACTCAAAAAGCAGGGAAATCCCCAATGGAAGCTATATGATGAAATGTCCAAGGAGTATTGGGATAAGGGACATGAAGGCTCTGGAAGTCTAATGACCCCCGGATTTCAAGGTACTTCTCCTTGGGCAGATGAGATTCAATCAGGTCTAGGGGCAGGATATGGAGTAGCGGCTGATGCTCTAACTGGTAAGAAAAAGTATTCAGGCTTACCAGAAGCAGGTTCAGATTTCCTAAACAGATATAAAACACTTCAAGAAGATAGTGCCGTTAAACGAGAATTGGGACAATTCCTATATCCCAAGTCCAGTAAGATTATGCAAGGAGTAGGTACAACGGCTGAAATGGTTCTTCCGGGTCCTAAACTTCCGGGTGTAGACATATCTAAGTTTGCAGGAAAGACCGCACTTAATGTAATAGAAAAGACTCCAGTATTAAATAAACTACCTAGCGTAACTGGACTCGTTAATAAGAATAGACTAGCTAATATGGCATCAGAGTCTGCTGGTGGTTTGGTAAATGCTTTTCCTCAAGGGTTTGTAAGAGGTATGGGGAGAAGTGAAAGCAACTTACTAGATGACCCTTTGGATGTATTGAAAGATGCTTACAAGGAAGCTGAACAATCTGCTGTAATTGCTTCTGGTACTGGATTGATAACAGGTTATGGAACCAGAGCATTGAATCCTGCTATGACGGAAAATGTTCTGACTAAGTATAAAGCTAAAATGTATAAGGCACTAGAGAAGAACTTTGGGTTCTCTCAAGAAACTATACAGAGAATGGACGCTGATGGTGATTTACAGGCATTAATGGATACCCTTAAAAAAGAAAAAGTCAGCAACATGACTATAGACAAGGGTCTATTTAAAATAGATGAAAAACTTACTAAGAAAAATAATGAATATGATAGGGCCATGGAGGCATTGGACCCAGTTAATAACTTATTTGGGGCCGTTCCATTGAGCCAATTAAGAGATAAAGCGAGAGCATTTGTATCTGACCAAGCAGAAATGACCAAGATTGAAGCAGAATTAAATAATTATATAGGTACTCCTCAAACAGGAAAACATCCTAAAATTTGGTTTAATCCTATTTTAAAAGAGAATGAACTTACGGCCCAAGGTCTAAGAGAATTTAGACAGCAATTAGATGCTAAGACTAAAAAATACGCTGACCCTTTATCACCAAAACATGATGACTTTCAGGCATTGGACAAACTAAGAAAAGTTGTTAAGGAAGAATTTTTAAATACTGCGGAACAAGCTAAGATAGCCTCGGCTCCCGGTGGAAGTTTGGGCATTACTAATCAACAGATACATAATTTTGACTTCAAGGGTGAAGCTGAAGATATATCTAAACTTATAACTGCTAAAAATGTTCTGGATGTTGGTGTAATGAAGAAGGCATCCCAGATGGCAGAAAGTCCTAACTATCTTGAGAGAGCAGTTTCTTTGATTGTTCCCGGCTCCTTAAACTGGAAACTAAGGACTACGGCTGGCTCTATGACAGGTGCTCCAACTGATATGCTATCAATGAGTGGCTGGGGTGAGAAAGTAAGCAGGTTAGGTGGGCCAGGATACTGGGACCAGTTTGGTCTACAATCACCTAGAACAGTCTTAACTATGCCTAAATTCCTTGCAGATGACCCAGACTCAAAAGAGATTAAGGATATACTGGAAGCTGCTAAGGATGTAGAAATTCCAGGCCTAAAAGAAATGATAGAGAAGAAAAAGAAAGCTGATGAGGAAGAAGAAGAAAAGAGGAAGAAAAGGTTAAAAGGCTCTATCTATGATACTAGGTCATCAAGTAAGTCTGGAAATAGATGGGATGAGGAATCTACATCAGAGTGGCTTACAAGCGATTCTGCTGCTGGGTTCAGGCTTATGAATGATGAGTTTAACTTTTCATAAATCTCATATGGAAAGTAGGGAATCTTCTCTTATTAATCTTCTTGATAAGACTCCAAGGACTTGGATTAGTTAGAGGACCAAAATCAAATATAGTTGGATAGATGAATGTATTGGCACATTCAAGTAGTCCAGTACAATACAATCTACCCAGCTTATTCAAGGTCATAGCACTAATAAACTTGGCTGAGAACCCTTCCTTGGTACGATATACCAGTATCTCATTATACTCTCTGAGCATGACTACAAATGGAACAGACCTATTAGACATGAAATAGGAATCCTTAAAGGTCTGGGAACTATAGTCCCATACGGCAACATGGCTCCAACCTTTTGGAGATAGGAGCCAGCCTAATGACCACCTTCTTTTAAGGAATACTATGGCCCCATCAGACTTTGGGTCATGGTTAAAGAACTCATAACCAAAAGTAATGAAGGTAGGGTCGTGTAGGATAGAATACTTTAACTTAGTTTTAATGTGCTCAAGACACCAGAAGAAACCCTTCCTGATGGATTTCTTGCTAAGTAGATACTCTCCAATCCTCTCTCCAATCTGCAACATTTTAGTTATCATCTTTCATCTTCCTCAAAAATAAGAATGACTATGCCTACTGATATGATTAATAACATCACCCATATCATTATTTTAACACTCCTTCTAAAAAATCATCTATAGATATTCCTAGAACCCTGCAAATAAACCACAGGGAATTAACTGAGGGGATTTGCACCCCCAGTTCATATCTATTAAGACTGACTCTACCTATCTGTAGTTCCCTAGCAAATTCAGTCTGGTTATAGCCAGTAATCTCTCTAAGTGCTCGAAGCCTTCTGGCAAACCTTTTCCTATATTCCTTTTCGTCCTTACCTTCTAACATGATTCCTCCTTACTCTTAACTTTAAGAGTCCAGTTCTTTCCATTCTTATAGAACTTGATTCCTTCCTGAGATACTTCATACTTGTTATGGGTAAGGTCAGGCAGTAGGCTGTACTTTAAGGAGTCAAATAACTTCTGGGTCCTATCTAGTTCTTCCTTCAGTCTAGCTAGGGTAGTAAGTCTTATAGCTATTAGTTCTGGGGCCTCTAAATAATCATCCTCAGACACATCAGGTGGACAATTTGTGTCCATCCTAGTGAGAAAATCCTTAACTTTCTGAACTATTACCTCAATATAACTATCATCCTTTAAGACTTTGGTATAAACCTTATTGTTCTGCTTATCTATGATGAAGTAATTCACATGAGGGGACCCAGTTATAAACATTTGCCATTGAAGTTGAGCATAGTGGTCCTGTCTAACTGGCTTACCATCCAGAATCTCTTTTAGGTATTCAGAGCCTACGAATTTGGCCTCCAATATCTCTCCATTATCCCATCCATCTAGGCTACATTTAAAACGAGGCTCGCCTACAAACTCGAAGCACTTAGGCATGAATACCTTACCGCTAATCTCATTATAAGCCTGTCTGGAATCATCCTCAGCAGTTGCCCCAGCTATCTTAGCAAACTCGCTTATCTCATAGTCTGGGCATAGGTTCTTCTTAATCTTATATAGCTTATAAGCTGTAATATAAGGTGATACTCCGAGAATGGCGGCAACATCACTTGCCCCTATTCCTTCCTTACGCCATTTAATCCATTCTGGTGAACCTTGAACGTGATTGATTTCAAAATATCTAGTCATTTTTATCTCCAATTATTTTTAAACAGATTTCCATTTTTTGTTGAGTAGTGGTAGGGACCAGAGTAACCAGTCCCCCCATACAGTTGTTAAGTTCAATTATAATACTCAGTAGTATAGTGCTCATTTTCCTGCCTTTTTCTCAGCTATAACGAACTCGATAGCTTCACATACATAGGCAAATGGTTCCTTCTTGAAATCTGTGCTGGTCAACCATTTATACCAGTCAGCTAATTCCTTCCTTGGAACCGAGCCAACAGGTTTACCTTTGTACTTACCGAAAGGAATGACTGTACCCTCGTAGGATAGGGCCTGTTCCTTCATTGATTGGATAAATCCGTCAAATGCATCATCATCTTCTGGTTTATTATTTGAAATAACAGTCTTTTGTGGAATCTTAACTACCTCAGTTTTCTCGATTACTGGTTTAGCTGGTACTGGTAGAGCTTCAACCTTAACTGGAGCAGGTGATATTGAGTTTTGAGCGGCCACAGCTACAGCAACTTCCTCAAAGGTAGCTATTGAGGTGTCTACGCCAATACCTAGAAAGCCTAGTGCTCTGCCTACGGCTGAGGTTTCACAGTTCTCAATAAAGCTAGTCTTATTAATAAAGCTGGAATCCCTTACTTCCCACGCTCTACCAGTTGTCATTACTCTACCAGCATGGTCCTTAACCAGAGCAATCATCATTACTTGGTCATTATCAGTACCAAGTTCCAGCTTCTCAATACCTACCTCAATAGACCAACCAGCGTACTTTGGACATTCTCTAAAAAACTTGATTCGTTCGTTTACCATTACATAGGGCTTACCCTTCACGTCTTGAGTTTTAAATTCATAAGTGGACATTAGAATCTCCTTGTTGTTTGTTGGATACAGTATCCTCCTAGATAAATAAGGAGTCAACATATTTTAGATTTATTTATTAATTTATTTTATATAATGAAAGTACGGACCGATTGTCCAAGGATGGACGAGGAACCTTTAGGGGCCAGTCTACTTGAATCCTCCATACCCGTTACAGTAATTAAAATAGACTGGTTCCCTATTGGTTTTTAATTAGCAGGACTTAGGTTTACCACCTTTACCAGTTCCGCCTTTCTTAATAGTTTTAGCCAAGAAAATCACCCCCTCAAAAATTGAATGTTTATAACTGTCAAAAATATTATTTGATTGATTCAAGATATAGATACCCGATTATAATTAAGATTAGATATGTTAAGGCAATAATGATGTATTCAGTAGTTCTCACCACTAGATTATCAAGGCTTTTTCTTTTTTCGTCTAGGATTATATAACTTATCTTTTCTTATCTTAATAGGTGGCCTGGTGTCCTTCTCATATATGTTACCACTATGAGGAGTACCCATTAGGGGCAAGTAAATAATCTTAGGCAATTTCTCATCATCCATTGATGTACCTCTCCTTTTGCTTATCAATACTTAACAGGAATTTCTTTTCCCAGTCATTCAATTCATAACTTGGGTCCTGTTGTTTAAGTTTAATCCTTTTTAGACAAACCATCTGCTTATTACTCATTGGTTTTCGTCTAACTGGGATTCTATGTTCATAGATTGGTTTCTTACTCCAGTTCATTTTAGTCATAGTAGTTTACCTTTATTAGCCTAAGAGGATACAGGGGAAATGGTAGCGAGCCAAGGGATTTCTTCTGGGGACGGTGAGATATGATTGAACATCAACCGCACTTCGTAAGGCTCGCTGGAATAGATTTATATGGGTATTTTTAGGAAAGCTACAGCTAGGAGGGAGGTTATCCCAACCTTAGCTTGATGGCGTTACCGATACTTCTCTCAGTTTCTCGGTGGCTATTTATCCTTGGGGTATTGGCCTTCCGCTAGGTACTATCTCCGCACGTTTACCTAGTAGTCATTGACTCTCATCTGTACCAATCTACTGCTCCATCAGGAGTTTTACTTCGCTGGCACTTTACGGATGACTGGAGGTCCATTGTCCATGTATTCCATTATGGCTTTTAACGGTCCAAATCCCAATTACTGAAATATAAGCATGGACATTTTAATCTTGTCAATTAGAATCCTAGTATATACAACTAGACCTCATTAGAGGCCATTAGGAGCGTTTAAAATGGATACCCTTGCCACTATCATAGACCAAACAGACTTATTTCTCGGTATGCCTGTTCCACCATCCGTAAACAACTGTTATATGCCACTTCCAAATGGCGGTAGGTGTAGAAATAAACTATACAAGGATTTTGCAAAAAAGTTTGAGGAGTGGGCGGTAATAAATTACCAAACGGTGAATAGAGTTAAGAAGATGGTCAAGACATGGAATAAAGTTGGCCTGGTGCTGACATTCAGCTTACCAGAATCCAAGGTTTACACCAAGGTAGGGGAAATTAAAAGATATGATATTAGTAATAGGATTAAAGTGATTGAGGATGCCATATCAGAAGCGATATGTGTAGATGACTCTAATTTCTGGGAAATTAAAGCTATTAAATCGGTGGGTGAAGTTGAGGGAGTAAGTTGTAAGTTTTACAATATTGAATATATGAATTAGAATTAAGAAGGTGTTTCTTTTGACAGGAAATGCTCCTTGTGAAATGAGTTAAAGTTGATGTTAGGGGCCAGTTTTATTTACTTTTAGCTGGCCCCTTTCATTTAATCTACATCCTTGTAATCCATATCATCACCACCCTTAACAGACTCTATCCGATATATCTCTGGATAAATCTCTTTCTCTATCTGCTCAGGTATGTAGTAATTAAGCATCTTATCAAGCTGGGATAAGAAAGCCGCAGAGAATACGCTCTTATCTCCCTTAGGCATTTTAACATCAATCAAGGTCGTATCCGTAATCTGTGGCGTATGCTCATGCATCTGCCATTCAACTTCATATTCCAAGGTCATAGATTCCAGTTCTATTGTTATGCTCATTTGTCCCCCCTAATCGTGTAAATCAAGTCATCAATCAAGCTATCAAGTATATCCAAGAACTCACCAAGAAACACCAAGGACCAAAGGAATAACCAGAGGCCAATGGTAGCTATTACAATTAACATTTTAAATCTCCTCGTTATGGCTTTATTGCCAGTTCAAGGAATGAGGTCAATGCTTGACCCCAAACCTTCAACAGTCTAAGCCTCCTCATCATCAAAACTTGTTTCAGTATAGGACCAATGTTCTTCAAAGCCTTCGTCACAGCATTTATCAGAACAGAAACCAAAACTTCTAAATGAATCCTTTTCGCCTAATTGACTTTGAAAATCCTTTCCACAGTGTATGCATAAGCTAGTAATCAATGCTCTTTCTTCTGACATTAGATACCTCCAAATAAACCAGTTAAATTACCAGTTTTAGAATATCGGCCAGCAAATGCTGACCAATACCCTACTACTCGCAATCTTCATCAGCAGAGCCACTTAGTGATGGATTACATTCTTCTGAACAATAGGCCACGTCCTGACCAGCGAAATGAGAAAATTCTTCTCCACAGGTCAAGCATTTACTATGCCCAGTTACTTCTCTGATATATGCCTCTGATTCCTGCCTATCATAGTTATCATTCCAACATTCAACCGAGCAGGTCTTTTCTAGTTCTGAAATACCTTTTCCGCATACTACACACCAGTTATCAAAGGCCATCAAGTTTCCGTTAGGTGTGTACTCATCCACTTCATTATCCAAAGTATCAAGCAATTCCTTTGCTGATAATGGTTCATTAGGATGAGTTTCAAGCCAACCCGTAAGATAATCCAAAGTAATCTTTTCCCTGACCGTAGAATCCAGTTCGTTAAATTTCATTTAATACCTCCAAATTGAAACCACTTTAATTAGTAGTTCAGAGATAGGAGCCAGCACTAGCTGACCCCTACCGCTTAACTGTTAATCATTTCCTCAGTCATATTTAGACCTGAAACCCTAGGAATCCAGCTTATCCCTAGGCCAGAAATCACGTTCTTTAATTGGGTGATATGCTTGCTGGTGGTCTTGCTAAACTTGTATTCGTTTAGGTGATAACGTCCTTTCTTGTCCTTTAATAGCAGGTTCCAGACATGATAACTGGTTGCCTTGCCTGTGTTTGAATCAAATAGCAGAGTGGCGTTTGTGTTCTTGTAAATACCATGGTCCCAATACTTCATTTTAAATCTCCTTGGTTAGTTAAAAGTTCATAGATAGGAGCCAGCTAGTTAGCTGGTCCCTACCGATTAACCATTAATCTCTGGAGTTCTCTGATTCAAATCTTAATTCGTCATCATCAGCATCAGTCACACCGTAGGCCCTAAAGTATGACTTTAATAACCTGTCAGCATCTTTAGGCTCCATCTTACCTTTGTAAGTGCTGGCCATTAGTGGGCATTTCTCATCATGTCCCACGCCTAGGACCGCATGAACCAATTCGTGCCATACTATTGACCTAAGGTCGTAGTTCTTTACTACCTTCTGGCTTATCCAAATCTTATTGGAACTCAGGACAGCTTGACCCAGAATCTTTGGGTCATCTTCAGTTACCTTTATCTCTATTCGAGGCAAGGGAACCATTTTCTTGGCTTCATAGATTAGGTCAACTACCTTTCTTCTTAGGGCATAGACCTCATCATTCATCTTTAAATTGCGTAAACTCTTTGACATTGAATACCTCCAAACTTTAGACCTGTTTAATTACTGGTCTTAGGATAGGAGCCGACTGGTGTCGGTCCCTACCTTACGGCCATTAATCAATGAACTTTGAATAATCAGCGTTTAGTTTCTTGATGAACTTTCTTTTCTCTTTCAGTTCTCTGCTCATGCTCATAACCATAGTCAGAGGCGTTCCCAGTAGAGTGCCAGCAACTACTAGCTGGCCATCTAACTGCACCTTAACGTCTACATTCTCGAACCCTACTGAACCAGTCGAGTAGCAGAACAACTCTATCAATGGCAGAGTCATTGGCTTCCCTTCATTGTCTGATAGTTCCCTTTCTAGTGTCTGCTCATGCTCTGAGGTAGCACTCGCCACCACTCTGTAGACTCTGACTCCTTCTTTGAACTCGATAGCTGGAACTCGTACACCATTTCTCTCAACCATAACAACATTTGATAAATCCATTTGAATACCTCCAAAATTGTAACCAGCGAAATTGCTAGTACACAGATAAGAACCAAACTGGTGTCTGGTCCCTACCGATTTACTAACATTTGGAGGAGGTATTTTATTACTCGTTACTCTCAAACAATTCCTAGCTAACAAACCATCCTAGTTCCAAGGCAAATACGTCTGGGTCCTACCGGAGGATTCTTGGTCCTGTTTGCTTCGCCTTTGTCTGGGGTATCGAAGTGCTGAATGTGAGAACGAGAACAGAGTCCATTAGATACTAATTTGCATAGTATGTATATCTCTTAGGATACTATTAATAAATATAATTAGATTATGCCCTGATTCCGATAGGATACGCATGATTAAATAGGTAGGTGAGTATGAGAAAAGACTGGGTAAATCCGCCAGATTAATTCCATTCATCTATTAGATGGGTATTGATTTCACATAGGAGAACACTAGGTAAACCACTTGGTGAATAGATAGATAGAAAAGGTACAGGGAATAGCACCTAATAAATCCTATTAGACGTAGTTAATTGGACGTATTCCACGTTTAGGCAGGTAAGTTGTTACCTCAGCTAGGTTGAAATGGTTTAGTAGGTTAATCGGCCTTCCCTTCTATCCACTCACTCACTCACATCATCCGACAGCGATTTGGAGAATGAATTGGAGGTATCATATCGGCACTCTCCAATCACACACACACCTCAATCACCCAGCACATCCATTCACTCCACCAATCACCATCATCATTCTCATAGGGGACGGACAGGGCAGGGAGAGTTAGCTAAGTCATTGATATTACTAGGGATTACGATGGATTCTGGGCTAGGAAAACGCCTACCCACCTTCAAAAAGGCTCCCGCCCAACGGAAGGGACTCAAGTTCCATCTGAAGCCGGGCAAACCCTATAATAGTAGTTGACCCCCCTCCTCTCCTACTACCGATTCATTCGGGCGAAGCTCTGACTCCCCTTGCTATTTTTTCCGCCCTCCCCTAATCTAATAGAAGGAGAATCCGTCTATAGTCTAATATCTGTTAATGGAGGCCAATATTATGAAGTTTATAGGTTATGCCAAAAGATGGTTTCATTGTCTGGTTTATCTACATAGGCCGGGAGAAATAGACCTATATGGAAGCACCGACCAGTCCTTTGAACTAATATGCTGCGATTGCAATAAATCTTTCTATAAGGAAACTACTAATGAACAAACTTAAAGCTATAGATAAGCTAGTTGGTGGTTTAAAGGTTAGAAGGGAAGTATGGGACCCCAAGACTAAGCACGTTTTCATGGAAGAAGATGGTAATACCTATGTTGCGAAGTATATAAATGACCCAGATGCCCAGATGATTGACCTTAATTATGAGTGTTCTAATGGTTGGGAGGTTATGGAATGACCGCAGATGAAGCTAAGCAAGCACTTAGGAGTGAGTTGGTATCAAAAGATATCAACAAGATATTGGTATCATAACATATCAACTTGGGAGATTGTGGAGTGAAAATTAAGGAAGGTCAGATTTGGTATTTCCCAGAGTCAGACGTACTTTTTTTAATAACAGCAAAAATTACAGGTGTTGAGCCTTCATGGTTTATTTACTCAGGCAGAAAAACAATCAATGTTAGCGAATGGTCTATAAATAAAGAATTGGAGTTCATAGGTGAACTATGATGGAAAAGCTATGATATACCCTATATGGGGTAACGGGTACTTACAGCGACTTAAGTTCTAAAAAATGGAGATTTATTCGGTTTAGCCGAGGGAGCGAAGCGAGTTATGAGGTGTGAGGTATGTAACGGAGAGTTGATAAGTGGTGAATGTATTACCAAATATAAGCATATTGCTAATATATTGGATGTTCCCCTAGAGCAGGATGTTGGAATAGTGATTGATACCGAAGCTAAGATGGGTAGTTTAGATGATTTGGTTAAGGATATTGAGGACCCAAGGTATGTTAATCAGTTCTATGACCCAGATATGAAGCTACCTAGGGTTGAGCGACAGCTTCCGAGATTTCCCCAGCTTAATATGTCAGGGCATCATCCTACTAAGTGGACTAGGTTGAAGGTAAGGATGTTGGTTATTGGCGGCATACCTAATGATGAGATAGCTAAATGTATGGGGATTAGTAATCCTACCCTGTGGAAGCACTATAGACAGGACATTGAAACTGGAACTGCTGAATGTATTGCCATGGTGACTGGTAAATTGATGGAAAAGATAAGGAATGGGGATAATAACTCCATTATCTTCTTCTTAAGGACTAGAGGTAGGTGGAATCCCAAGTCTGAGATAGAAATGACCCATAAGCTGGAGGTTAAACCGAGGACCAGAAGTGAAATTGTTAATGAGTTAAAAGAGATTGGTGTACCATCAGATAAGATAGAGGAGTTAATAGACGAGTAGGAGGAGATATGGACCCAAACGATATACCTAAGTTTGACCCTAATTATACAAGGATGAATAAGGCAAGGGAGTTATTGCGGCAGAGGGGTACTCCTGAGAACCAGATAGAGCATATTGTTCAACAGTATATGAAGAATTGGCTGGCTGAGGAGGAGGCGAAACAGGAGGCGAAACCATACGGACCTCTTATAGAGCAGGGTCCTGAGCCAGAACCTGGAAATAGGAGGCCACTACCCGGCAGACCAGCAGGAATACTGCACATGAGAGAAAAACCAAAGGGGAAAGCATAGGAGGTTTAGATGATTAAGTTATGTATTGTTATGTTACTGGTTACAAGTTGTCATGGACCCTTTTGGGGTAGGTCCAGACGTAGACACCATCATGGACATGGCCACCATCACCTTATAGATAAGACCTACTGTGATAGATACGAAGGTCAAGAAAGGCTAGATTGTCAGGATAAACAGGAGAAATATGAAATGTCCTCATTGTAAGAAGCCATACCTATTCAGATACGAAAAAATAGACGTTGAAAGGTTCAAGCAACTGGTAAATCAGGACGTTCCACCTAAGGAAATAGCCTTCCAAATGGGGATAAATTCCTCCACCGTATATAAATACCTGTTTAAGATGAAAGCTAAGAAGGTATATAGGATATTAGATGAACCAAGGTCCTGATGATACTGATGAAATGTTGGGTTTTGGTCTTGAGAAGTATGAAAAACTCAAGTCTGAACTAAAGGCCGCCAAAAAACACCGTTCTATTGAATGGTTTGCCCCATATAAGTGGCAGGTTGATTTCGTGGAAGCCACTAAGGATAACAAGCAACTGGCACTTTTTGCCGCTAATAGGGTTGGTAAAACCGAGATTTCCTGTTCTATGCTCTCCTATCACCTAACTGGGGACTATCCCCATTGGTATGACGGATACCGATTTGACGGTGCTATTACCGCTATGGCCTGTGGAATCACCGGGGACCAGATAAGGGATGTGCTTCAATATAAGCTAATTGGTGAAATTGACCTGTTGGAAGGTAAGTTTATGGGTCAAGGACTCATACCTACCGAGAAATTGGGTCCATATATTACATCCACAGGTACTAAAAACCTACTGAAAGAGATTCATATTAAGCACAAAAATGGCGGATATAGTAAGCTACTTTTCCGTTCATACGAACAGGGTCCGGCCATTATTCGTGGTATGTCCCTAGATTGGATTATGATAGATGAGGAACCTAGCTATGACCCTATGAAGTTCTATGCCGAATGTCTTGCCAGAACTGCAACTGGGAACAAGAATAAAGGGGGCTTTGTGGTGCTTACGTTTACACCTGAAAATGGCGTAACGGAACTGGTCGATATGCTCTTGAATAAGAGGTCAGATGGCCAGTTCGTTATGACCGTAGGATGGGATAGAGCACCCCACTTAGATGAGAAAACCAAGCAACAACTACTAAAGGCCATCCCCAGACACCTAATATCCGCTAAAACCCAAGGTATCCCTAACTTCGGTGATACCCAAGTATTCAAAACACCAGAAGATGAACTACTAATAGACCCTTTTGAGATACCTAACCATTTCAGACTACTAGCTGCCTGTGATTTTGGTATTCGACACCCCTTCGCCTGTGTGTTCGTTGCCCATGATGTGGATAGGGATGTTATCTATATATATGACGGATTCCGGGCAAGTAATGAGGTTCCTCCTCAACACGCCCATAGAATTTATAAAAAACAGAAACAAATTAGGGTAATATATCCCCATGATGGGGAAAATCGTGAAAAAGGCTCTGGTGAAACCCTTAAAAGCTATTATGTGGACGCTGGAGTTAATATGTATAGACCCTTTTCTAATCCTGACGACACTAATTTTGTTGAGCCGGGAATTATGGAATTAGAACTTCGGATGCAAGAAGGACGATTAAAGGTGTTTAAGCATTTTCATGAGTGGTTTGACGAGTATAGAAAGTATCATAGGAATCCTAGAAATGGTAAAATCGTCAAAGATGGGGATGACCTGATGGATGCTACCAGATATGCTGTTATAAGTGTGCCAAGATTTGGTCAAAAAAAATCTGAATTGGGTCAGGAGTATACAGGTGTACTCTACCCTGAGCTAAACTATTAGGTGGTGAATAATGAATTTAGAAGGTGATTATAGTGAGAAGGTTTCTGAGAAGGGAGAGCCACTAACTAGGGAGGAATTATCCGCCTTAATACAAAGGGATATAGATGAAGCAGAAGATTTTGACAGGTCGTATGTTTCACAGCAGAGAGCGAGAGGCTACCAGTATTACTACGGTGACGATATTGGTGCAGGTCCTGAAGGAAAGTCCCAGCACGTTTCCAAGGACGTATTCAATGTTGTCGAAACCGCTAAGTCAATTTGTCTGGAAACTTTCACCCAAAACGAAAATGTGGTCTATTTCACGCCAATAAACGTCCAAGATTACTATCCAGCTAAACAGGCAACTGCCTATGTAAACCATGTATTCTACCGAGAAAACAATGGTTATAAGATTATACATGATGCTTTCCATGACGGGTTTATAGCCAAGAATGGGCTTATAAAACGGTGGTGGAAGCAGGAAAAATCCTACTCCATAGAGAGATTTGATGAGATAGAGGAAGATGAACTTCAAGCTCTATTATCGGACCCAAATGTAGAACTTAGAAACTATCAGCAGACTATAAAGAATGTTCCGATAATGGCCCCCGGTCAGCCTGTGCCTCAGAATCAACCAATAAACGCCCCACCTACGCAAATGGGGGGTGCAAGACCTACTCCACCACCAAATCCACAACAAGCCCCACCAATGAACCCACAGGCTCCACCGCAGGGGATGCCACCTCAAGGAGGACCTCCAATGGGTGCTCCTCCTATGCCTACAGGTGCTCCACCTCAAGGTTCCTCAGGTGTTCCCCCTATGCAGGGTGGACCTCCTATGCAACAGGGACAACAGCCTAATATGCAGCCAGTAGGTATGCAACAGATAATGGTCTTTTCAGGTGAAATCACCAGAATGATGGATACCTCACACGTTCATATAATGAATATCAAACCTGAGGATTTCATCATAGAGGACAATGCTGAGGACTTAAAGAATACAAAGTTCTGTGCCATTAGAAACAGAATGACAAAAAGTGAATGTTTGGAAATGGGATGGGATGCTGAAACCATAGATGAACTATCCTTTGGTGATACCCAGCTAGAATGGCGTGATAGGGCGGAAGTAGATGCTAGACACGAACATGATGGGACCTTTAAAGATATATGGAATGACTCTGCCAAGGACAGGCGTACAACACTCGTTTATGAAGTATATCGGAAGATAGACATGGATGGGGATGGTATAACGGAGTTATGGCAATTATTCTATGCTGATGAGGAGATACTTGGTATGGAACAGGTGGAGGAGATACCTTTAGAGGTATTTACCCCATATCCTCAACCATACAAGTTTCATGGACTATCTATCCCTGATGTTATTTGGGGTATACAGAAGTCCAAATCAACTATCGAACGTCAAATTATTGACAACATGGTGGCAACCAATACTGGTAGATACCTAGCAGACCTAGGGTTTATTAGAAATCCCAAGGACCTAGTGGATAATAGGCCTGGAGTTATAGTCAATGTAACCAAGATGGATGCTGTAATGCCTTTACCTATCACCCAGTTAAACCCAGCTTCCTTCCAAGTTCTGGAAATGTTGGAAGGTGATAAGGAAGAAGCTACTGGTGCTACAAGACTGGCTCAGGGTATGGAGAAGGATGCCATATCTAAACAGAACAGCTTTGATACCATTCAGGCACTAACTACTGCCGCTAACCGCAGACTAATGATGTTTGCCAAGCATTTCGCTGAAAACACCTTAAAACCACTTCTAATAGCCATTCACCGAATAGGTATGACCTATGATAAGACGGAGAAATTTGTCCAATTAAGTGGTCAATTTATACCTGTAAACCCTGCTACCTTCAAACAGAGATTGGATATGTCCATTAGGGTTGCTCTGACCCCTATGGAACAGAAGGAGCAGATTAATAGTCTTATGATGGTCCACAACCTACTAAGACAAACTCCAGGCCTAATGGTAAATTACGGTACTGAACAGCAGTATGTTCTGATGATGAAGATGATGGAATATATGAATATAGACTGTAGGGACCATCTATTAATGAATCCTGCCTCTCCTCAGTATCAAGCAGCTATGCAAGCACAGAATGAGATTCAGAAACGTCAAATGCAGCTACAAGACGGTATGATGACCCTAGAAGCGAATCTGAAACAGGCACAAGCACAATCACTAATGGCAAGTGCTCAAACCAATGAACAGAAGGCAAAAAATCAGCATATTGAGGATACAACTAAGATTCAGCTATCTCAGGAAGAACATACCGATAAACTGGCAAAAGATGCGGCTGACCTGAGGATTAAAGAGAAAATGGCACGAACAGATGATTGGTATAAACGAGAACAAATAAGAATAGCAGAAGAAGAACTAGCAATTAAACGAGCAGGAGGTACTGGTATATGAGTATAGAAATTAAGGGTGATATTAATAAATTACCCAATGTCAGGAAGAAAGCTGGAGTTAAAGATGAGGATATTAAAAGGATTCCGAACAGAGCAAGAATTGCTAAGAAAGACGATATTATAGAAAAGGACGAACTTATAGCTAAACTTCAGAAGGAGGTAGCTTCACTAAGGGCAGAAATAGACAGTTATAACCTCAAAGATAAGAAGGCAGCATGGGTCAGATGGAGATTGGGAGTACCAAATGGAAGATAAAAGAACGGATAAGGACAAAGTAGGTGATGGTGATGAGGCTAAAAAGCTATTAAAACACCCTATAATAGAGCGTGTATTCTCGGAGATAACCGAAGAACTAATAGTCAGAATTTTCGCCAATGACGACAAATTGAATCGGGATAAAATAGCCTATATGAAACATGGTATAGATATGTTCGTACTTAAATTACATGGGATGATTAATGAAGGTGATATGGCTAAAGAGAATAAAAAATGACATAAACCACAAAATAATGTGGATATTTTAAAAGGGGATATTATAATGGAAACTACAGTAGTAGACCAACCTGCGGCAAAACCAACGGAGTCTATTGATGAATCTAGTAAGAGTATGCAGAACTTGCTTAACCAAGAGAGTACAGAGGGAACTCCAAGTGCTCCGAAGGTTACAGGACAACCTACTCATACAACAGAAGGCGAACTGCTAGAATTTAAGGAGTCATCAGACCAACCTTATCAAGCAGAAGGTGAAAATGGTGCAGACACCGGGGCCGGACCCTTAGAAGCACTTATTGAGATTGATGGAATAGCTAGGCCAGCTAGAGAGTGGAAAGAGGGATTTATGAAATCCCAAGATTACACTAAAAAGACCCAAGAACTGGCACAAAAGCGTAAGCAGACTGAGCAACTGGCATCCCAGACTCAGGAAATGCAAAAGCAATATGCCGCAGGACTGGGACTTTTAACAAAAGCTGCTAGAGATGAGGTCGTAAATTACGAGGGTGTAGATTGGCAACGGATGGCGAACGAAGCACCTGTTGAATACATAAAACACCAAGCTAATTATCATGCCGCCATAGATAATCTAAGGCGTACTGAGGACCAGGCCAAGCAATTCTTTCAACAAGTAAATGAACAAGTACAGGCCAAAAGAAGTGTGGCCGCTCAAGGAGCGATACGGAACTTACAAAGTACCTTTAAGAATTGGAATAACGAAACTTATTACAAACTTATAGATTACGGAGTAAGTACAGGTCTAAGTAGACAGCAATTATTGCAATCTACAGACCCTAGTATGTTCAAAGCACTTCATAAGGCCAGGATGTTTGATATGAGTACAGGAGTTAAAACAACAAAAGTGGCAGGTCAACCGTCAATGTCTTTCGGTAGGAACAGCAAAGGTCAGTTCTTATCAAAGAAAAACTCAGCTATCGGTAGGCTAAAAACTACTGGTAGTAGGGCAGATGGTGAAATGGCCATGCAAGAATTTCTTACTGGGAGGTAAGTATGATTAGGACAACTACATATGCTGGGGATACAAAAAACGTACCCCAAAAGCAGATAAAAGAAGAATTTGCAGATATTATTTATAACCTAGCACCGACTAAAACACCTATGCTATCTCTATCCAAGAGGTCATCAACTAAGAATATCGAAGTTGGATGGTTCTTGGATGATTTAGCACCAGAACAGCTAAAAACAGGTGATGTGGAAGGTGATACAGCAGCTAACATAGGAACCGTAGTAGGTACTGAAGCTGATGCTGCTGCCTTGGAAGTTAAACGGCAGATGAACGTAACTCAGATTTTTAAGAAGAAAATCTCAGTTTCTGGTACTGCTGAGTCGGTAGACTGGTTTGGTAGAACCTCAGAAATGGCCTATCAAATGACCAAGAAAGCACAGGAAATGAAAAGGGATATTGAGGCCACTATCTGTGGTAAATCCCAAGCACCTGTTGGTGGTTATACAGGGAATCTAGCGGTGTATCCGAGCACTAACGGAACTACTGGTATCAGGACTATGGGTAACTTCAAATGGCAGGTAATAAACAATCCATTGGGATATGATACTACCTATGACCAAGGTCTTGTGGACCCTGTTGGTACACCTGTAAATTATGGCCCAATCTCAGAAAAAACCATAAATCTAGCTATGGAACAAGTATGGAGAAATGGTGGAGAGCCTTCCATTATGATGGTAACTGGTCTAATGGCAAACGCCATAGCCAGTCTAGCACTTAGTGGAACTGGTGTTGGTATGGCAGGAAGATATAGAGATTCATTACAACAAACCAAACTGGTTAATGTGGTGGATGTTTATGTAACTCCGTATGGGGAACTTTCAGTTGTTCTTAACAGATTTATGAACAAAGGTGAAGCGGCCCAAACTGCTACTGCCTCCGTAATAGCCCCAGCCAACGATATTTTCTTAGTAGACCCTGAATACATTGATGTTTGCTATCTAAGACAGCCAAAGACTGAGCAACTATCAAAGATAGGGGACTCTGAAGAAAGAATGATTGTGTCTGAACTAACCTTTAAGGTGTTGGCTCCGCAATCATGTGGAATCATAACTGGACTGAGAGTTTAAATTAAAGGGGTCTTAGTGGCCCCTTTTTTAAGGAGATTTTATGAATATGCCTATGAGAGGTGCTTTACACTTAGACCCCGGAACAGCAGTTAGAGAGGGAGAAGGCTTTAACCCTAGAGCAGAGGGTGGAGGCAGAACTGCACCTGACCCTAATGACCCTATGGCGGTTAGATTACAAGAACTAGAAGATAAGTATATCCAGAAATATAAGGGTGGTGACCAAGAGGCCATGACTGATGATGAAGAAGCAGAACTAGAAATGCTTCGAGCAAAACAGGAAGAAATGGGTGATGCAGGTTATAGTGATGACCCAGAAATGAGTCCAATTATGGGAGTCGGTGGTAATTATGAACCTGAAGGTTACTAAAAGGAGATAGATATGCCAGACCCAAATGACCCTAGAGATGCAGGCACTTATGATGAACTAAGAGTTGCTGGTAGAGAATTAACTCCCGAAGAATTGAAGTGGATGGAGGAGTATGAAGCAGCTAAGCAGACAGGAGGGTTTCCTATTGGTGGTAGCGTTAGTGGTAGGATTCCTATGCAGCCTACACCTCCAAGGGGAGCACTCCATATGGGTGAATGATATTATGGTGGATATAGATGAAGAAGATGAACTGGGGAAACAGGTGGATTATCCAGAAGTTCTGGCCCCTGATGAACATGGTGATTTGGTTCCTGTTAGTAGTCTATATCCAGATGAATATCCGGCCCCGGCTACGCCAATCGGTGAATCGGAAGGAACCTCTTTGGAGATAGAATATGAAGAATGGTGAAATAGCCTCATTCTGGAATATGGATAAGGATGGTAAGTTCAGCCTAGTAGATTATCAGGATGAAACTCCTGCGGTTAAACACGCCAAGATGATGAGGGACTTGGAAAGCAAATCATCTAAAATGGAAGATAACCACCAAGTTGCCAGAATACCTACAAATCAAATTGAGAAATGGATTAGCGAAGGTAAGTTGAAGCCTAACTTCTTAGCAGATAAGGAGCAGATGGCACAGCTAACAGTCCTATGTAAACGAGAAACTCCTTGGTATCTATGCACCAATAAAACTTGGAAATAGGAGAAATCTATGATTAGCAAAGATGATGAAATGGCCAGAAAATCTTTAGGTTATAAATGGGGTAAACCGACACCAAGACCGTCATTTAGACCTTCATCTGGTAGATGGACTTGGGGTGGAGGTTACGGTAGAGAACCTAGACCGAGGCCCGGCAGAGATATAGACCCAGGATTTTCGATAGACACACCTAGACCTTCGTATGACATAGACCCCGGATTCTCTATAGATACACCAAGACCTTCTTACGACATAGACCCCGGATTTTCAGATTGGTACGACATAGACCCCGGACATTCACCACCAAGACCTAGAGAACCTTGGAATGATATAGACCCCGGACATTCACCTGATTTTGATGACCCTAATGCACCACCTTGGGGTAATCCTGTTCCAAGAGGAGGAGGAAGAACATTTAGAGAACCAAATATAATTCCTGCTACGGATATTTATTATCCAGATAGAGATACTGAACCCTATCCGGGTGCTAATGATAGATTGAACGCACTTTTAAATCCTACTGGTGCTCCTTTAAATACCAGATGGAGAGGAAATATGGCATTAGAAACCTATCAAGGAGATAGGGGTGGATTTCCGCTAGCACAGGTCCCTGTTGGTGATGAAAATAAAAGATTAGATGAAGGTGATTATGAGGCATTAAGGCCTGGCTTTGATAGAATTAATACTGAAATGAATACTATGGCACAAGATAGACTGAATCGAGCAGTTGCGGAAGAACAAACTGGTCAGGACCAAGCTATGGCCAATCAAGGTTATACCCAAAAGGTTATTTCACCAGAAGAAGAAGAACTCGCAAATGTATACAATCTATCAGGTGGAGGGGACCCATACTATGGTGGAACTCCTAATTCCAGACGTAGAAATACCTTACAAGCACCTAATGATACTTCCAGAATAGACCCTAACTACTGGGTACAACCTGATTATATGGATTTTGGTGTTCCTCCAGGCCCTACAGGTCAACCTAGCAGCACAGGTAGATATAGTGGTGAGGCCCAAGGTTATGATGACTACTGGAGAAGAAGATGAAAACCTATGGAGAACTACAACAGGCCGTAAAGCTATGGCTAAATAGGGAAGATTTAGGTGATGCTGATGTAAATAACCCTATAAGACCTATGATAGGTGATATGGGTCTAATTAAGTCTTTTATAGCATTAGCTGAGAGAAAGATTTTCAGAGGTATGAGGTGTCCTGCAAATGAGGTTTCAGTTTTCCCTACTTTCATTAATGATAAGACAGATGGAACATCAGTATTTACTAATGAGATTCTAGTGCCTGAAGATTTGTTAACTCTTAAAGCACTAACTATAAATAATACTATACTTAACTTTTTGGATTATAACCTCTTTGTAAGAGAGCATCCTGGCCTTCCTAAGGATGTTTATAGAGGGTGTTCTAAGTTCTCAAGAGAAGGTGATTTACTTCTACTTCCTTTCAATATGGAAATTAAAAAAGAGTTAGGAGTTACAACCTATCCTAAGGTTAAACTAAGCTACTGGGCAGACTTCTCAGGAATGAATAATGATGATGAAACCAATTCCGTCCTTAGAATAGCACCTGACTTATACTTATATGGAAGTCTAATGGAGGCTGAAGCCTATCTGGTTAATGACCCTAGAGTACAATTATGGCAACAAAAATACGCTGAGGCTTACTTGGCATTGACAGATTACACACATCAAATTGATTTTAATGCTGGTCCTTTACAAATGAGGAATTAAAATGGCTACACCTAGAATGAGGAGAGTTATTATAGATGGCAGAGTCCGTCTTGTTCCTGCTGACTATGCTGAGGCCAGAATACCTACTCTTGTTGATAAAGGAAATAAAAACATAGGAACTACTTCACCATTTAATTTTAATAAGATTGACATAGGGTCTGACAATGTTGAAAAAGTTACGCCTTTTATTGGTTCTAAAAATTTTACTGTTGATGACCCTGATGGCTCTAGTCAGTATCCTGATGGGACTCCTGATGGTGAAGGTGGCAGAGCATATTACACACTTCAAGATGACCAGCAAATACGTTCAGGAGAAATTATAATATTAACTAGCCCTATGGCAATAATACCTATTTACGGTCAATCTTTTGAATCGCCCATCTCGTCCACTCCATTTGGGGATAAAGTGGAAGTTGGTTCCACAGTAACTCTATATGGAATAAGTGATGAGGTTCCTCCAAAGATGGTTAATAGCCGTACCATAAACTATGGTGTCTGGTTAAATGGCTCTGTTACTTTCTATAAAGGTCAGTCTATACAACTCCAACTGGTACTAATGGACGGTTTAAATATATGGTTACAAATATCCAAAAACTTTTAGTTTTACTGCTAATTTTAACCTCAAAACTAGCAGTATCAGCACCTTGTGATACTGGAGATATTAATGAAAGTTGTACCCAATTTAGTTATTTAGATGGGAAGGTTGTAGCTGACCCTGCTAAAGTCCCAATGTCCAGCCATATCTTTATATATCCAAAGGTAGACCCTGTTGATTCAAAGATTAAGCTATTTATCAAAGATACTAATGGAAACGTAAGTAGTGCAGGTGGAACCACAGTAATAGATAACTTAACTTCACCATCAGCAGTATTCGCCCTATCAGCTAACCAAGGTAGAATATTAGATGGTAAAATATCTGATGCTGTTAGCGATATAACTGATAATACTACTGCTATTGGAAATATTGAAGATGAGTTAATAACCATTAATAGCGATATATTGGTTATAGAGAGTGATATTACCGACATTCAAGGTGATATTATCGAAATTCAAGGTGATATAGCCACTATACCACAAGTCCAAGTAATAGATGCCCTTAACTCTACCTCTACCATATCAGCTTTATCAGCTAATCAGGGTAGGATTCTAAACGTTACTAAGGGTGATGTTTGGGGACCTATTCCAACGGCATCCCTACAACTCGTTAAAATTAACCCTAACATGACCTCTAATACCACTCCTACAGGATATACCATAACTGGTAGTCCAGCAGGTGGCTCTTACTATAGGTCATTTGATGGGGTTACTACTACAGACTATTATGCTGGAGTACCACCTGTCTTTGTTGTGGTTCAAATACCAGTAGCAAAAGCTATAAAGCAGTACAGGGTTTGGACGGCTGGTGATGGTGGAACAAAATGGACTTTTAGTGGCTCAACTAATGGCACTACTTGGACTGTTATAAACAATGTAGTAGGTGCTACTCAAAATGATTGGTATGTGTATAACCTGCCATCTGTTCCTCCTGCTTATAGTTACTTTAAACTTGAGTATCCGGGCGACCAAACTGACGGAGGTTATGGTAACGGAGATTTGTATGAACTAGAAATTTATGCGGAGGAAATGGTAACTCCAACTATCGCTAACAAATACGCTGCTTTTACGGACGCAACTGGAAAATATTTAAAAGCTGTTGATGTTCCTATGATAGGTCCACAAGCCTCAAGAAATAATCATTTTGCTATTTGGGATGGTTTATCAGGGAAAGTATTAAAGGATGATTCTGATATAGCTTTAGACCTATGGAATATCTATCTACCTGCTCCTGGGTCTTTTGTTGTCAACACTACTCCTCAGCAATCATTTTTTAATTACAGTGCCTTAGGTTGGTCCCCTAATAATTTTAGATTTATTCTGGCCGCTTCACAGAGCCTTACCGCAGATTATACCTTAACCTTTCCTGCTGTTCCTCCAGTCGCTAATCAAGTTCTAAGGTCAGATGCTACTGGACAACTATCTTGGATAGCTATGGGTACTGGTGGTGGTGATGTTGTTGGACCTGCTTCCTCAGTAGTTAATCAAGTCGCTTTATTTAATTCAGTTTCTGGTAAGTTAATAAAAAATACTACTTATACTATCCCTGCGGTAGATGGGTTAAATAATCAAATATTAAAAACTAATGGTGCTGGTGTAGTTTCATGGGCAACAGATGTTGGCGGTGGAACAGGTGATGTGGTGGGTCCTGCTGTTGCAGTTGCGGATAATCTGGCCTCTTACTCAGGAACCACAGGTAAACTCATAAAAGATAGCGGTATAACTACTGCTTCAATCACAACTATACAAACAAACTCTCATACTCATGCCAACAAAGCATTACTTGATACTTTAAAGACTACTGGACCTGCTACTCAATATTTGTCTGCACTTGGAACTTATACAACTCCTGTTGATACTAATGATATAACCATAGTAGTAGATGCTCTTAACTCCACTTCCACAACTGCTGCTCTCTCTGCTAATCAAGGACGGATACTAGATGGAAAGATAACTCCATTAACTGCGGCCTCTCATACTCATGCTAACAAAGGTGCTTTAGATAAAGTTACTGATGCTGGTGGCGGAACTACCTTTCTCGCTAATGATGGTAATTATAAGGTTCCTATTGATACAAACACAATAACAACAGTTATAGACGCTCTAAATTCTACCTCAACCACATCAGCTTTATCAGCTAACCAAGGTAGGGTCCTTAATGAGAAGGTTCCGCTAACTACTTGGGCCGTTGGACAGGCATATAAAGTAGGGGAGATTAAGAACTCTGGTGATAATAACAACTGGCTCTTTAAAGTAACCCAAGACCATACTTCTACTAATGTTCCTGCTGATTTTAGAGCAGGTAAAATATTAGCAATATCTCCTCCTATTATAACTACAGGGCTTCAAGCTGGTGGTCAGGCAACACTAAATGCACCTACCAGAGTAGCTACTGTTCAAGCAGGTACAGGTTATATAGCTTTATATGGCCCAGCACCTACAGCATTTCCGCAAATAACTATTGTCGAGTGGGGAACTCAAACTGTTACTCTACCTAATAGTCCTCCAAATATTTTTACCTTATTTATAAATTCAACTGGAGTTTTAGAATATGTATCTGGAACAGGTGCTACGACTCAGGCCGAGCAAGATACAAAAATATCTGTTGGTATAGTGGATATGAACTTGGGTGTTGCTTATGATAGAGAAACCTACCCCACAAACCCAGTAGGACAGCTTAGAGGTCTTTCCTTCTTCTTCGGAGGTATGACAAAAGGACTTAGCTATTCGGCAGTACCAGCAACACCGCTAACAATGGCAAGAACCGCACATGATGTTTATTATTGGGGTGCTAATACTTCTGACCAATATAATCCCAATACCAAAAGTGTGCTGGCAATAAGTCCAGTCCCTTTTTTCGAGTATTATCAAGGGGGTCCTGTTGTTCCTACTACCAGAAAGACAGTTTTTAATACTTCTGTTTGGGATGATGGCACTAATGACTTAGCAGTATTGAGTAATAATAAATGGGGATTTGTAAGGATTTATTCTGCACCGGGCGTAGATGATTATATTATGTATGCTCAAGCTGAGTATGCTGATGAGGCAGCCGCTAAAGCAGCAGCTATATCTACAAATTTTATCAAGCCAGTAGATTTAACTCTAACAAAATTCTCAGCTTGGTTTGTATTTCAGAAAGACGATTTAGATTTAACAAATAACTTAGTAACTGTTTGTGAGCCTTTTGGTTGCGATAAGATTGGAACCTCTGCTGGTGGTGTGGCCGGAGGTGGTGGAGCAGGTGATGTACTGGGTCCTGCTGGAGGAACTTTTGATGGTGAGATTTCAGTATTTGCAGACTCTACAGGTAAGGTTATTAAAAGTTCAGGTATAGACTCAGATTCCCTTTTTGTTGCTAATGGAGTTGTTCCTACAGCAAACAAAGTTATGCTATTTGCTGGTGGAGGAGCGACAGGATTAGGACTTCAAACCTCTGACTATACATTTCCAGATAGTTCTTGTCCAAACGGACAGATTCTAAAATCTGATGGAACAAATTTTACTTGTCAGGATGATTTTGGTGGGGCAGCAACCGTAGTAATTGATGCTCTTAGCTCAACTTCTACTACTGCTGCCCTATCTGCCAATCAAGGTAGGATATTAGATGGAAAGATAACTCCTCTAACCGCAGCTACTCACTCTCATACTAACAAATCTCAATTAGATGCAATAACAACAGGTGGTTCTACTACTATGTTCTTGTCTGCTTTTGGTGATTATAGGACTCCAGTAGATACCAACACAGTAACAGTAGTAGAGGACTTATTAACCTCAAACTCGGCAACAAATGCCTTATCAGCTAATCAAGGTAGAGTATTGGATGGTAAAATAGCTTCCAATACTTCCGCAATAGCTACCCACACTACTAATATAACTGCTTTACAGGGCCAAACCCATACTCACGCTAATAAAGGAACCTTAGATAACATTAAGACAAATGGGACTACCACAGAATACTTATCAGGAACAGGACAATATGTAACTCTCCCTGCTGCCTCTACTGGTGATGTGGTTGGGCCTGGTACTGCAAATGACAGTAATCTAGCATCTTTTAATACAGGTACTGGTAAACTTATTAAAGATTCTGGTATTCCTTCAGCGATTGTTGCCACTAAAGCTGCAAATTTTAGTGCTGCTAATAGGGTTGTTCTTGCTTACAATGGTCTATCTAAGGCATTGGCTGAAACTGGATATACTATTCCGCAGACTGTTGGTTCTAATGGCCAAGTTCTGCAAGTTAGTGGAAGTAATTTAGTATTTGCTACTCCTGCTACCTCTACAGCAACAGGTGATGTATCAGGACCTGCTGGTTCTGAGGATGGCTCTGTTGCCATGTTTAGTGGTACAGGTGGTAAAACATTAAAAACATATTCTGGATTTACTTATGCAACAGGATATTTAACTTTAGGTCCTGCTGCTGGTGGAATGAGTGGAGTTAAATTTAATAGTGGAGGAGTGGGAACAGTAACACTTGCTTCTTCTGGTTCCAATAACAGTAACTATACTTTAAATTTACCTACTTCTGCCCCAGGAAATAGCCAGATACTTCTAGCAAATTCGAGTGGACAATTATCTTGGGTGGCCTTACCTGTAGACACCAACTCAATCACAGTAGTTGAGGACTTATTGACCTCAACCTCTGCCGTAAATGCTCTTTCTGCTAATCAAGGTAGGCTTTTAAATGTTGATATAACTGCACTTGAAGCTACTACCCACTCTCATGCAAATAAAACAGTCTTAGATGCTGTTCCATCTACTATGTGTACTACAGGTCAGATTCTAAAATCGGTTGGAGCAACCTTTACTTGTCAGGCTGATTCTGGTGGTGCTGGTGATGTAGCAGGTCCAGCAGGTGGAACTTATGACGGTGAAGTTGCAGTATATTCGAGCACTACAGGTAAGGCCATTAAATCTGGTGGCATAGATTCAAATTCACTTTTTGTTGCTAATGGAGTTGACGGTTTAGCAAACAGAGTCATGCTATATGCTGGTGGGACAGCTAAGGGAATAGGCCTCGGTACTTCTTCATATACTTTTCCACCGACCTCTTGTAGTAATGGGCAGATTCTAAAATCTGATGGAACTAATTTTAATTGTAGTTCTGATGCTGGTGGAGTAGCACAGCCAGCAGTAAAAGCTAACTTAATCTTTGATTTTAATGAAGGGGTCAACCAAGTATCTTCTTCAAACTGTGGCTCTGTTCAACTGAACAATACGGTAGATGGTGGAGTTTACTCAATCGTATTGACAGGAACAACGTCTGCACAATGTAGCTTCTCAGGGACACCTACTTTTACTACTCACTTGCCTGTTGGTCATGGTTCAACGGTAGGAAGTAAGCATACTCTATATACCTTCACACGACTTAACGGACATATCTATATTGGATGGAACCCAGGCCTATGATAAAAATATTTTTACTACTTTCATTTAGTCTATTTGCTCAAACTAAACACGCAGTTTCTACAACTCCTTCTATAGGAGTACCAACTTGTTGTGGTGGTTTAAGGGCCGATTCTAATAACTGCGACCCCGGAAAACCCGGAACTGGCTTTGGTGCTGGTGGTGGTTCCTCTGGATGGGCAGGTGGAAGCGGTGGGGCCGCTTACTACCTTGGAGGAGGAGGCGGTGGTGGTGTAGGTGGTTATGGTGCTTGTTCTCTTATAGGTGGTGATGGAGGCATGGGTGCTGTAGTAATTCAATTTATGCAGGGAAGTTCTATAGGTGGAGTTATTGTCTACGCCTATTCTACATCATTCACTATAAGACCTGAGTATGATTCCATAAAATTCTGGGCAGTAGGTGGTGGTGGTGCTGGTGGAACTGCTCTAAACAATGATGGATATTCCTCTAGTGGTGCTGGTGCTGGTGCTGTAGCCTCCAGAACTATAACAGGAACAGGTGGCAAAACTTTAACAATAACTCGTGGAATGGGTGGACAACATAATGAAACTTTTGGCTCCTCAGGTTCAAATGGTGGTGATACTACTGTAGTTTACGACCCCACAGGCTTAAATCAAACTACAATCGCAGGAGGAGGTGTTGGTGGAAGGTCTAATAGTGGTACAAATAATGCTGGAGGTGCTTGTTCTGGAACCTATGATGTATGTTTAACAGGTGGTACTGGTGCTGGTCGTTCAGGTGATGTTGATGGTACTCCGGGTGCGAGTATAGGTGCATCTGGTAGTGGTGGTGATGGAAATAATGATGATGGTAATGCTGCTCCAAATCCTGTTGATACTAATGGTTTATTTACAGCCCTTGGTTTGTCTAGGACGGTTTATTTATATGCAAATGCTGGACTTTCCCCAATATCACTAACTGCAAAAGGTGCTTATAGTTTCAGAAGAATAGTATCTACTTATACAGGTCCTTCATTTAGAGTAAGAAGGTCCTCAGATAATTTAGAAACTGATATAGGATTTAATGGTGATGAGAGTGATATAGGTGCTTTAAAAGCATTTGTAGGTTCTAGTAATGGCTATTTAACTACTTGGTATAATCAAGTTGGTGGACTAAACGCTATTCAAACAACTACTGCTGCTCAGCCTAGAGTTGCTTTAAGTGGAGTCCCTGATTTAAGTCCGCACTCAGCTATTCTAATGATGTATTTAGATGGAAACACTTGGCTTAATACACAAATAGGTGCTCAGGATATGACTGAGGCAGGTGATGAGGGTACAACCTTAATAGTTGCCAGACCTTTTGGTGGTAATAGTAATGCTTGGTCTTTTGGTGTAGCTAATGATGCTGCTTCCAATAGGTGGATGGCACATTTTCCTTACCAAGGTGGACAGGCCTATAATGCTGGAGAGATTTATTTTGATGTGGGTAATTTGAATACCCAAAGATGCCATACTGGAACTACAACACCACATGATACTTGGAGGGTTTGGAGTTTTGTAAAAAGATTTGATAGAAGTCAGGTGTATTGGGGAACAATCTTAGGTTGCACCAGTCAGATAGTAACTGGCCAGAGGTATACTGGTAATGAGGCTTTTCATATAGGTCAGAATGGAGGACCAACTGCTCCTGGCCAAAGATTTAGAGGTTTTATGAGTGAGTTTGTTCAATATGCTGGAGAGGTAAACGCAACTGAATTAGGTACTTATCAAAACAATACTACGGCCTATTATGGCCTGAGATTATAAATAATATGGAGGTTTTAATGAGATTTTTACTAATGATTTTTGTTCTGACGAGTATGAGTACCTATGCGGATGATGGTATTGCGAAATTTAAGCTTGCTTGCAAGGACCCCGGTGCGGTGTCAAACCAGATTCCGCCAGTGGATATTAAGATTGCTTGTACTGATGAAAGGTATGAGTGGGTTCCTGCTGGACATGATGATGCCACTTTTCACAATAGAAGAACAGTTGGTTCTAGGGCGGTGTCCAGTAAGCCGAACGTATCTGCACCACAAGTATATGAGAAATGCGATTGGCCAGATACTGACATGGAGTGTGGCGGTGTAAAAGAAATCTGCAAGACTGTTGAGATGGAATTTTCCGTTACTTGTGATGAGATTATGGAAATGGAAACCATCAACAAATTCTGTCAGGCAAAGTTACTAGCTGAAACTATAGCATCTCAAGAGAAGATTATGGATGTTAAGGAAACAGGTAGGACTAAAAAGCTCTGTGGGGTTCAGGACTTCATGGATGGTAAGCCAATTAAGAAGTGATATACTACGGGGGAGGGTGGCAACTCCCCCTTTCTTTGGAGGTTTATATGGCAATAGTAGCAGCAGCTTATTTGGCATTATTTCTAGGTTATCAACCGCTAACTACCTCAGGACCACATTTGATGTGTAATGAGGGTAAGTGCCCTAAAATGGCCTGTTTAGATGGCTGGGAATATCGTGGATACGATATGAATGGCAGGTATTTTGTTACTTGTAGGACCTATACCACCTCTGGCCATCAGATTAATGATACTCACAGGACAATTAAGAATGAATTAAGGAAGTGCTTTTAATGAGAACATACATATATTTCTCTACACCTAAAGGCTTTCTGTGGTGGCCATTATCTTATCTAATAAGATACTTGGAATCAAATGAAAGACCTAAGTTATGGCACAGTTCCCATGTTGCCATTAGATTAGGGGATAATATGTATGAGGCCGTTCTATTTTTAGGTGTTAGGAAAATTTCATTATATAAATGGCTTGAAAAGAACAATGTTAGTCTTAGGCTTTCTCTGGATATACCTCATCAGAAGCAGCAAAAGTATGTAGCCTTCTTGGAAGGTAGTATAGGTGTTCCGTATGCTCCTATGGAGTTGATAGGAATACTATATAGCAGATTTATGAAAAGATTTTTCAATAAGGATGTTAAAAATCCATTCACCAGAATTAAGAGGAAAGTTAAATGTACGGAGTTTGCATTGGAAGGAATTAATAACTTCATAGAGAAAAAAGATACAGGCGACATTAACAATGTAGGGGTTAGAAAATTAGAAGGTATAGTCAAGGAGAATCAGTATGGCGAAGAAGTCTAAAGTACAGGAAGAACCTACGGTTGTAGATGATGGACACGTTAAGAGAATAGCTAGAGATATAATAGCAGGTGTTTATCCTACTGATAGAATCGTAATCCTTACGGATGATATATATGAATCTTCCTGTGATGATACCTTAAATCGTTGCCATTCTGACCTAGATTCTATTCACTTGTTTATTGCTCCTGTTTTTAATAACTACCGACATTCTTTCTATGGAGGTCTAAATAGAAGTTTACTCGAAAGGTTTAAGCTAAGTGATACTTCAAAATTTGAAGATATTGTAAAAGCGATTAAGCCTGAATTTGATTTATATGATGAGATTGTATGGTCTAAAAAGATATGGATACATTTCTGGGTAGTGGCCGCAGGACTTGATTTCCTAGATAAGGAATTACAAGACTATTTTGGGACCAAAAACTTCATTGATAGCTTACCATATCTTAATCGTGAAACTCATCCGGCAGCCGTTAGGCATTTAAACGCTCATCTATGTGCTAGGATAGCTAGATACCCAAGAAATGATGCCTACGATATTATGGCCTGTACTTATCTACTATATTTCAAGACCATGAGAGCACTTAATACAGCTATAGAAATTGATTATAGGAAAGAGGCAGAGTTCTTTAAACGGAGAGGTAGAGATACAGACCTTATTGAGCAACTGAGAGTTAGAAATTTACCACCGGGTCCTCCGCAAGGGAAATGAAATGGCGATAGAGTTTGTAGAATATATAGGAGATTACAAGCCATACCTTCCGAACGCATATGATTATGCCCACGAAGGTGATGACCATTTAAGAAATATAAAGAAAGGTCTATTAGGTACATTCCCTGAATTTGATAAGGCAATAGATTATTCAAGTGAAGAACTTAATATAATGGACCAGTACCTAGGTGGTGATGATAAAAAGGGTCTTATCTGGAAACAACATGATGCTGATGAACAGGATAAGATTCTAAAGGTTCAACCAAATGGAACTATAATATCTGAAGATGAACTTCCACCAGTAGGGACTATAGTTCCAACATTTAGTTTTTCAGGTGGAGAGCAGAGTTTTGAAGCACTATACGGTAAATGGTTCGTTAAATGTGATGGTGCTACAACAGTTACGGATGAGGCCATAAATATCATAACTGGTGAAGAAATATTTACTGCTCCTAAAATATCAGATGATAGATATGTGAGGATGGCCCCTACAGAAGATAAGATAAAAGAAGAACAGACAGCCGTAGTAAATGTAACAGACTGGTCAATAAAACCCGGTAAAATAACAGGTCTTACCTCTCTTAGTGGAGGAGCACAGCATAACCATAATCAAGTTGGCTCTTATGGTCCTGCTCAAGATAATAGGTACTGGACCAATGTCATCCATGAAAGAAACTGGAGGCCTTGGGAGGGAGTATCTTATCTACAAGGGGCAGGTTATGCACCATCTTATTACTTTACTCTAAGTAAAGATGGAGGTCAGATGGGCGGAGGAGGAGCACATTCACAAACAGCATTTGAAGTAACAGGAAACAATGCTCCTTCAACTTGGCTTATGGGTCTTTACCAAGTTGGAACTCTAAGTGGATTTCCCCATGCTCACGTTATAAAACTAGATGATACTAAGATATATGCAAATGTAGTAGTTGCTGGAGGAGCAACTGAAACAAGACCAAAATCTTATACGGTAGTTTATTATATAAGGACTAAATAATGTTCATTAAACAACTAAATCCTTTGGTTCCACCTCACTCTGATGATTTAACAGACAATGAACAGCTATATAAAGCTGATGATTATATTCGTGAGATAAAAAATTCTTTAAGAGAAACCTTTCCAAATTTTCATAATGATTTGGGTGATGGAGAGGCCATAACTTATTCTGTTACCGATTTGTATGGTATGCATAAGTTTATAACTGCTAATGAAACTGATTTAATTTACAAAGGTCCTACTACTGGAACCATAAAGAATATATTGGCAGTTACAAAGGATAAGGTTGTCTATGCTAGAGCACCTAGGTCTATGTTCTTTGCTGTTTTATGGTTTAGATTGACTCAATCACAATTAGACTCCTTCTATCCAGATACCTATATCCAACTAAATGGAAATAATAATACTCAAATAACAGGAAAGACGATTAACAGGTTATTAGGTCCAGCTTTTAATACTCTTACAGTTCCTGATTTAAGAAATAGATATTTACGAGGTTCACTAAGTTCAAATAGTAATTCTGATGAATCTATTAAATTGGATGCTACTTCACTAAAAATATATACCACAGAGGCAGATATAGTTCAATCTACTACAGCAACAGGAAACATTCATAAACATCATGCTGGTTTTGCCGGAACATCAAGAAATGCTGCCCCAATAGGTCCCGGAGTTATGGATGGCCAAGACCAAATATCTGAATTATCTCAATCAGGCTCACCTACCACAGCTATTTCGGCTGATGGACACGTTCACACCTTTGCTAAAGTTAATACTCCTATAGCAGAACTAAGTATTACAAAGCCAACTACACTTGAGCAGAAGATAAGACCAGCTACATATAACTTATATCCGTATATGAGGATAAACTAATGGCATTAGAACCCACAGAATTTATCTATGATTTATCTCTGACTGACCCTCTAGGCTCTGAGATATTGGGCCAGGGTGATGACCATATGAGGTTGGTTAAAGGGGCCGTATTAAATACTTTTCCTAATTTTGTATCTCCAACTGGTCAATCTATTAAGATGGGTGTTCCTTATACAGCAACAGAACTTAATAATCTTCAAAATCAGATAACTGGAAAAACTCAGGATTATGACCCAGAGGAAGATAAAGATGAGGTAGTTTATGTTCCTGTTATACCTACAACACAGGGTAACCTTCCTTTCTATGTAGACCTCGTAACTAAAGTTATAAAGCCTCAGGCGGAGTTACCTCCGTTCGGAGTTATATTTGAGAGCATTTTAACTGAGAGGCAACTTAATGAGCATTATGGAATAACATATACAGGAACACCCCCAGTACCATCTAGTGCTAAGTTTTTTGCTAGAATGGATGGTCAACAAGTTGGTGGCTCTACTTATGCGACCCTGTTTAGCGAAACTTCGCTACCTAACTTTACCGAAAAAAGCGGATTATTTCTAGCTGATTTGGATGGTGTTCAAGTAGGAACAACTAATTATACTAAATTAACTGCTTATGATAGTGTCAGTTATCCAAAGATAACAACCATCTCGGCCTCATTTGATGCCAGCCAATTAGATAGTTATGTTCAAACCTCGGCAACCCATAATCATTCGCAAAACTATCCTAGTGGTGATGGCCATGTAACTGCCAGCTATGGACCATATACAGCAGAACACTATTTAAAACACGGGAACAAACAAATTGGATTTATCCTATATGCCGAATCACAAGAATCAGATGACAATAGATATGGATTCGATGCTGGAAAATATTCTGGAAAAGAAACCTATAATGCCGGACCTCACCATCACACTTATGATATTACTTTTAAATATGAACTACCTGATACATCAACAAGTGAAACAAGGCCTAAATCATATGTTGTAAATTATTTTACTAGGATAAACTAATGCCAAGTGTAGTATTAAAAGAATTTGCTGGTCTGGGACTCATAACTGATGAGATTGATTATCAATTAGAATCCAATCAAATCAGCGACTGTATGAACACTAGATTTGTTAATCGTAAATTAACTTCAAGCCCCGGATATACTAAATTTCCTCAACTAGATTTCACAGGATTGGTTAGACCTGAGGCACATCAACTTTTAAAATCCATCCCTGTAAATAATACAAGGGAAAAAGCTAATATATTTGTATTTAGATATGATGATGATTCTGAACTTCAATTTATAAAACAAACAGCTTCTGGTTTAATTGATGTTTACCCTGCCGCTACTTCTGAGATAGCTTACTCAGCACCTGAATTGGACGTTCAATGGGCAGAGGCAAATGGCTCAATAATAATTAATTATCAAAAAGGTAATCCATTAATTCTTGATGTTGGTGCTCCAACACTTAGACCTTTAGAAAATTGGACAGTAGGATTTAGCACCAAGATATTCGCTTACTTTAAAAACTTTTATTTGATGTTGAATAATACTGAGGAGAATGGAGTCATATACGGAAATAGGATTAGATGGTCCCATGTTGTAGA
>Ga0208320_1000020_pt1 | contig 33652 bp, 33 predicted proteins | sample EasRivMeERMZT299_FD_187531 | JGI IMG/M metagenome (GOLD analysis project Ga0208320, IMG submission 187531) | Soil microbial communities from meander-bound floodplain in the East River, Colorado, USA - East River MetaG ERMZT299 (SPAdes) (version 2) | ecosystem: Environmental > Terrestrial > Soil...
GCATGATAAAACTATATTGGTAAATTGACGAGTTTTATTAAAAAGGATTAGATAATTTATGGAATATGAAAGCAAAGACCTTTGTTTTACAAAATCTATAGAGGGATTCCCAGGATATTTAATCTGCAAAGACGGAAGGGTGGTTTCTTTATCCAAAAGGATCCATCAAAGCCCGACTCAATCAAGAATCGTTCGGGGAAAGTTTTTTAAACTTCGCCCCAATAGATATGGATATTGTCAGGTTAACTTAGGTCCATCAAAAAGCTCTAAAAGAGTATATGTTCATCGATTGGTTGCCGAGGCATTTATTCCAAATCCAGAAAATAAGAAAGACGTTAATCATAAAAATGGTATTAAAACAGATAATAGAATTGAAAATCTTGAATGGGTCACGAGATCTGAAAACTGTTTACATTATTATAGAATATTAGGCGGGAGGCCGCATGGAAAGTATAGAGGGGAGTCAGATGGAAGTCTTTATAAAATGTAAAGGATCTGGCGAAATGCGGTTGGATGATATGGTTCCTTTTCAAGGTGGACTAAAAGACCTTAGCGAAAAGAACTATTTCAAATTAAGAAAATCAATTTTGGAGAAAGGTTATATTTCTCCCTTTTTCCTCTGGGAAGATAAGGTTGCAGATGGGCATCAAAGACTTCGCACTCTTTTAAAAATGCGCGAAGAAGGAATCGCCATGCCCGAAATGTTTCCTATAGTTAAAATAGAAGCACCAGATGAAAAAACAGCAAAAAAAATAATTCTAGCCATATCCTCTCAGTATGGAACCTTGGGGAAACAAAATTTATATGAGTTTATTTCGGAAATAAATATGGACTTTCCAGAATTGGATTCGGCGTATGAATTTGATGCGATAGATTTTCCGGACTTCGAGCGTGAATACTTTAATGAAACTCCCGGAACAATTGAGGGTGAAGATTCCATTCCAGAAGATGCCCCGACTATTTCAAAGCTGGGGGATATTTGGCATTTGGGGAATCATAAAATAATGTGCGCTGATTGTACGGTTGGGGAAAATGTTAAGAGGTTAATGGGGAATGAAAAAGCAAAAATATTATTCACCTCGCCGCCTTATTCAGATCAGAGAGGCTATGAAGGGGCCAATGTTGATGTAGATTTTTTAATAAATTTCATCCCCACATGGAGTGATTTTACAGAATTATTTTTTATTAATCTTGGAATGAAAAGGAAAGATCATTCTATTATACCCTATTGGAATCAATATTTAGAAACCGCATATAAATCAAATTTAAAATTACTCTCTTGGTTAATTTGGGATAAAGGAGAGGCCGGATCTGTGACCAACATGACAACCATGTTTTCAATCGAGCATGAATGGATATTTGTCTTAGGCAAAAATCCTATCAAATTGAATAAGACGGAGATATGTAAAATGGGAGGCATGGAAGCCAGCAATTCAGTAAGGGAAAAAGATGGAATCATAACCCCGAGAGGTAATTTTGTAGTAGATAATTTTAAACAGATGGGAACCGTCATACGTCAATCCCCTCAAAAAGGTAAAAGACTAAGCATGGAGCATCCTGCCGTTTTCCCTATGAAGTTGCCCGAAAAATTTATTTTAGCTGCCACTAATGAAAAAGATTTAATCATTGACCCATTTCTAGGATACGGAACAACTTTAATCGCTTCTGAAAAAACTAACCGCAAATGTTTCGGGGTGGAAATTTCTGAAAGATATTGTGATTTAACAGTTCAAAGATTCGCCGACTTCACCCACCAATCCGATAATATTTATTTGGAAAGGGACGGGGAAAAAATCCCCTACTCCGCTCTGGTTGACTTAAATCCTATCCTATAAGACAATAAATTTATGCTAGATAAAACCAAACCCGAAAATAAAATGGGACCACCTACCAGGGATTTCAACTGGGAAGTATTTTATAAATATTTAAAAACCAAGCCCACCCTTGCCGATGCCTCGGAATTTATGTCCACCGAAGGAAATAATATTTCCGAAGATACCATTGCAAGAAGGGTAAGAGAAAAACACGACTGCACTTACGCGGAACTTAGAGAGAAAAAAATGGCAGGGGTGCGCAGGGCACTTGTCCAGAAGGCGCTAGATATGGCACTGAATGGCGGCAATGCTACCATGCTAATCTTTTCCCTAAAGAACCTTTGTGGCTGGCGGGATATTCCAATTGAAGAGGAAGACGAAGATATTCCTTTAAAAATTAAATTTAAAAAGTATGGGTGAGCGTGGTCGCGGGAGTTCTGATCTTCATTCCCTAAGATTAAGATCCGCCGAGCGTATAACCCCTCCTGCTGAGATATCGGAATCTGCTAAAGAGGTCTGGGATTCGATTGTAAACTCCCTTCCTGCAAATCATTTTGTGGAATCGGATTGCGCCTTACTTCATACTTATTGTGAGGCTTATGTTAATTGTTTGATAGCCCTGGATAAACTTAAGACCGCTAAGTGGGTTTATAAAGATATTAAGGGAATTGAGCAGCGGAGCAAGTGGATCGATGTTCTAAAAAGCCAGCAAACTTCTATGGCGCTCCTTGCGACAAAACTTATGATCTGTCCATCTTCCCGCATCGATGACATTCACCATAACCCAATGGTAAAACCAAAGTCTAAGCGCGAAGATTTAATCAATGGTTAAAAAGAAAATTAAATTATCTCTCCCAGAGAAAATGATTAAGTTTATAGAAACCCTTCGCCAACCTACAGGGGACGGAGTCGGATCCCCCATGAAGCTAATGGATTTCCAAAAGGAAATGATCCGGGAAGTTTATGGCCCCTTAAATCCGCAGGGATATAGAATAGTCAACGAGGCGGTGCTTTCCATCGGTAGGAAAAACGGCAAGAGTTCCCTTTGCTCCGCAATTGTTTTATGCCATTTCTTTCTGCCGGAGCTCTCCATTACCAATCAGGAAATATTACTTCTCGCTTGGACCCGCGAACAATGTGGAGCTTTATTTAAATCAATTGCGGAATTTATTAAATTAGATACCGAGCTAATCCACGACTTTTCTATTTCCGATTCCAGAAAAATAATAAAGCATATAGGATCAGGCGGTGAGTGCCGGATAGAGAGTGCTGAAGCGGCGTCATTACACGGGAGAAACCCCTCACTTGTTTTAATCGATGAGATTGGAAACTTCTCCGCAGAGAAGGCCAGAGAAATTTATTCCGTTGTCACTACCGGCTTCGGTGCCAGGAAAGAATCTTTAGTTTGGTTACTCTCAACCCAATCCGCCTCCGACAATCACATTTTTTCCGAGAAGGTTGATTATGTAAAAATGGTCAATCGAGGGGAGATAACCGATCCAAGAATAAAAGGATTTGTTTATGAAGTTCCAGATGAGCTAGACGCTTGGGATGAAAAAAATTGGATACTTGCTAACCCAGGACTTGATGTAATTAGGTCCAGGGATGAAATGAGGAAGAAAGCAGACGAGGCGAAAAGATTGCCCGCCCAGGAAGCATTCTTTCGGCAACTCTTTCTAAATCAACGGGTGGATAGCTTCACCCCTTTTATTACTAAATCTTTATGGCAGAAAAATAATCATAGAGTTGAAATAGAAAAGTTAATCGGGAGGCCTTGCTACGGAGGGCTTGACCTTTCGGCGAAAACCGATTTAACTGCTTTCGTTTTAATATTTCCAGATGATAACGACCCCGCAAAATTTGATGTTCAATCTTTTTTCTGGAAACCCCATGATACTTTAAGAGATCATAGCTTGAGGGACCGGGTACCTTTTGAGACTTGGCATAAGCAAGGATGGCTTTTTACCACGCCTGGAAATAGCATTTCATACGACTACGTTGCCAAACAAATTTATGATCTCTCACAAAAATATAATATCAAGGGAATACATTATGACAGATGGGGGATGACCACCATGAAAAGCGCACTCGACTCCATCGGGTGCCCAACTCCACTCGAACCATGCGGGCAAGGCTTCAAAGATATGGGCCCTTGCTGTAATATTTTAGAAGAATTAATTTTAGATGCCAGACTTCGGGCGGGGCTTAATCCAGTTCTCACCTGGTGTGTGGCCAATACTGTGGTTATATCGGATCCTGCCGGTTCCAGGAAATTTGATAAGGCACGCAGCTTTGGCCGTATCGACGGAACCTTAGGATTATCAATGGCGCTTCGTTTGTGGGAATTACAGCGGCATAACGCTACTTCCTGCTATGATGACCCCGCTTTTATCGCCTATATGACCGGTTCTGCCTAACTTTTAGACACTTTTACTTGACTATATTGCGCTTTTGCCATACTTTTGGCAATATCCATCCATGCAATTTGATTGGGATCCTAAAAAAAATATTAAGAATATCCTCGAGCATAGGGTTGATTTCGAGGATGCTAAAGAAGTTTTTGAGGATCCTTATCGGCTAACCTTCAATTCGGATTCTAGACATTCTACATTGGAGTGCCGAGAAGTATGCATCGGTAAAATTGATGATGGAATTTGCACAGTGAGATTTGTTAGAAGAAATAATATAATAAGAATAATAGGCGCCGGGTTTTGGCGAAAAGAAAGGAGGATTTATGAAGAAAAAAATAAAATACACTAACGGTCCAATTGGAAAATGGAAAATGGTCGAGGATACCTTGCCACCACCAGAGGAATTTCTAGCAGGTTCTGGCCCTGGAAAAAAGATAACTCTGGCATTGGACGAAGAGACTATTAATCTTTTTAAGGGATTTACTAAGGCAAATAAAAGGTCTTATCAGAAATTAATCCGATTGGTACTTTGGCGATATGCTAAAGCAAATTTCCATGGGTAGGTATCTTTACATCCTCCCCAATATCATATCCCTAATCACCTTTTGCTTTTTATATGCAAGCAAAATCCCCTCCCATTGGTATGAGTGGATGCTGGTGGTTTTGATAGTGGGGAATGTTTTGGGGTTGAGGGTGAGGATTAGGAAGAAAGTCAAATAATTCTTGACGCTTTAAATCTTCTTCTATATATATTCCACGATGCATCAAAGCCATATAAAAGGCAGACCTCGAAAGAAGCAAAGAGAGGACTGGATTGAATTCCGACAAATAATAATTGACCGAGACAAATTCTGTCTTGGGTGTCATTCCATTGAAAATTTACAAGTTCACCATAATTCTTATGCCAATTTCAATGAAGAGAAATTGGAAGAATTGGGGACTTTTTGTAAACCCTGTCATACCGCAATAACTAGTTCTTTGAGAGAAAGAAGATATCTAATAACAAGGAGAAGATTAAATGGTAAAAAAACTGAAATTAAAGTTAATAGGAGTCGCCCCCCTAATAACGCACAACAACCAAGGGGTGGATCCGCTAAACGAGTACGCAAAAGCAATAAAACAAATCTCTGGAAAAAAGCAAAAGACGGAGGCCGATCTTTACGAATTAGGTAGATTGGAGTTTGAATCTGGTCTGTATATAAACGAAAAAGACCAAGTGATTCTACCTTCTAAGATTTTCGAGGGAATGCTTATTAATGGGGCCAAAAAGTTTAAAGAAGGACCAGCAGCGAAAGCGGGTGCCTTTGTCGAGGAAGATTCCTTACTGGAATTTAAAGATATGAAAACAAAAGGACAAAATCTTTTTGAAAAAAAAGAATATGTCTTTAGGGCCCCCGTAAAAGTTCAACAATCAACCATTATAAGAACTAGACCCATTTTTAATAAATGGTCCACAACTTTTGAAGTTCAATTTTTCCCGGATGTTTGTCAAAAAGAACAAATAATTAAATGGATTGAAAGGGCAGGAGAAGTTGTAGGAGCAGGAGATTATCGTCCTAGATACGGGAGATTTACCGTTCAAGTTTTGAAATGATCTGGATTTGGCGCGGTCGGATAGGCTTCGGCATGGCAAGGTTTGTCTCGGCTTGCTAGGGTTCCGCAGGGTTCGGATTTTTATTTTAAAATCGGAAAACTTTTATCCCACGATGTGGCTGGGTGTGGTTCCGTCCGGTTCGGTTTGGTGCTGTGTGATTTGGCGCGATTCGGTCTGGCATGGCTCGGTAGGGTAAGGATTTATTTTTAAATTGAAACCCACTATTCATAGGGTCCGACTTGATTTGGTCGGGTGGTGTATGGTCAGGTGCGCTCAGCTTGTGTCGGGTTTGATGTGGTTTGGTCAGGTGAGGATTTATTTTAAAAACGAAACATTTTATCCTGAGGCTAGGTGTGATGTGATTTGCTAAGGCAGGATTCGATATGGCATGGTCTGGTTTGGCGCGATGTGGTTCGGTAAATAGGGGAGGGCTTTTGCTCTCCCTTTTTTCCTATTTAATTCCTTCTAATTATACTTTAAACTATCGGCATGGGTATTTTAGAACGCATAAAACAAGTATTTGCACCGCAAGATACTACTAATGTCAATTTTTCTTCACTTCCCATCTATTCTTTGCATGGAGAGCACGTAAATTCCGAATCAGCTATGAGACAATCTTGTGTTTTTGCTTGCGTGAAAGCAATTTCAGAGGTTACGGCATCTTTGCCCATAAAGGTTTACAAAACAGATTGGATATCTGACAGGGAATTTCTCCCAAATCACCCCTTATATTATCTTTTGAACTTCAGACCAAATCCCCTCCAAAGTGGTTATGAGATAAAGCAACAGATTGCGGCTTCCTTGGTTCTCCACTCTGTTGCTTATGTTTTCGTCCAGCGGGATATTTATGATCGTCCTGTGAGTCTAACGCCTATAGATCCTTCATTAGTCAGTGTTGTTTGGAACGATTCGCATACCGATTTAATTTATTATGTTGGCGAGATAGGATTAAAATTAACTGGTCAGACATTTACCAAAAGAGAAATTCTGCATATTAGAGGTTTTTCTAAAGGGGTAATTAATCCCCTTTCCCCCATAAATTATGGAAGCAAATCAATTGGATTGGATATTTCCCTACAAAAACATCAAGAGAGCAGCTTTGGCCCAAATTCCAGCAGGCCCGGCGGAACCATAGAGGGTCCGAATCCAATTTCGAGTGAAGTCGCAAAACGGGTTTTGGAATTATTCCGAACTAGCTATACGGGAAATGCTAATACAAATAAAATCATGCTTTTGGATAATGGATTAACTTTTAAACCAATTTCAATGAATGATAATATTTCATTACAACTCATCGAAAATAAAAACGCATCACTTGGAGATATTTGCAGATTCTTTATGGTCCCTGGACCTGTTATAGGATTTACAAAAGATAGCTCATACCAAACTGTGGAGCAAGTAATTTTGACTTGGCTCAACTTCTGTTTGAAGCCCCTCTTTCAATGTTTCGCTCAGGCGTGCGCGCGCGACCTTCTGAAAGAAAGGGACGTAATGAACTATGAAATCAGTTTCGATTATACGACGGTGCTTACTGGCGGACTAGATAGCACATCCCAGTCACTCGCTAGACTGGTACAGGGTGGAATTTTTACACCCAATGAAGCTCGCTCTTATCTTGGAAAAGATGGAGTTGATTCCCCGGCGTGTGACCAATTGTTTATCCAACAGAATATGACAAGTGTAGATCAACTTCAAAAACAATCGGAACAAGCCGATCAATCTTCCCAAGTACAGCAAGAAGCTGCACAATTAAATAAAACGATCCTTGAAGAACAGATAAAATTATTAAAGGAGATATAATGTTTCATCAATACCCCCAACTTAGAGCTAGAACAAAAGAATGGTTTAAAGTATCCGCCAAAGAATCCAAGGAAGGGGAGGTAATCGGTCAGGTGGAAATTCTCGACGCCATAGATGAAATGTTTGGCCTTAATCCTTCCGAGCTAATCGCTAAAATCCGAGCGATGGATGTGGACCGAATTCACGTGGCGATTAATAGTCCAGGAGGTAGCGTTTTTGGCGGCCTTGGAATTTATAGCGCTTTAAAAGCTCATCGCGCGAAGGTGACCACCGAAAATATGTCATTGGCCGCTTCAATTTCCTCAGTCATTTTAATGGCAGGAGATGAAGTATTCCAAAGAGAAAATTCCATGATGATGATTCATAAAGCTTGGTCTTTGACCGCAGGAAATTCAAAAGAACTAAGAGATACAGCTGAAATTTTAGATAAAATTGATACCCAACTTATTTCCATTTATGCTGGAAAAACAAAATTAGATCCTTCTGTGATTGAAAGTTATTTAGAAGCTGAGAGTTGGTACACAGCCGCTCAAGCTCAAGAACTCGGTTTCGCCCATACTTTAGAATACGAAACCTTGCAGGCCAAATCAGCTTTCGATTTATCTATATATAAAAACACCCCGGACATTCTTAAAAAAGTAACCAATGAGGCCCTATTAGCAAAAGCAAAGGAAGAAGAAGATTTAAAACGGGCATCTTTGCAAAAAGAATTTTTACGGAGAAGAATTGAACTAGCAGAATATTTATAATACACGCAGCGAAAGCTCGTTAAACATTTTTGATATAAAAAGGATTTTATATGAACCAAAAAGAACTAATCGATGAGAAAATAAAACTCATCAACGATGCCAGAGCAGTACACGAAAAAGAAACGCTTTCTGAAATCGATAAAGAACAATTCGACAAGATTATGAACCGGGTGACAGATATCAATGGAACCCTAAAGAGAATGGACACCATTTCCAAGATTGAAGAAGAAGAAAAGCCAAAAGCTAAATTCTTTGAACCGGAAATGCCACAATCTTTCCAGGATAAAAGAAAAACCGAGCAATATGAGAAAGCGTTCATCGCCTATTTAAAGCAAGGTTACCAGGAACTAGCTCCTGAGTTTAAAAACATTTTAACCGTTGGAACTCCCGCCGCGGGCGGAGTGTTGGTCCCGATATTATTGGAAGGCATGATTCAATCGGGCCTTTTCCAACAGGACGTACTTAGACAACTTGCCAAGGTCATCACCACCACCAGCACATTGGATATCCCGATCTCAACTAATTTTGGAACTGCTGTATTTACTCCGGAAGCGGTTGCGGCTGGTGGAACAGATCCAAGTTTCGTACTAAAAAGATTGTCAGCTTTCAAAATGACCAAGCTAACCCAAGTTTCAATGGAGTTAATGCAAGATAATGCCGTCAATCTGATGGAATTTTTATCTGAATCCTTTTCCAGAGCAATGGCAACCCTTGAAGGAAATGCCTTCCTAAATGGAACTGGGATTGGGCCTGCATCTCCAATTCTAGGAATTTTAAATGACCCGGCTTTACTTACAACTCCTGCCGCAGGAGCAGCGACCATAACTGACGTTGATCTTTTGAATCTAAAACATTTTGTATCACCTCCTTATCGAGCTAATGCCTCTTGGTTAATGCATGATACGACTTACAAAATTTTAGCGGGAATGAAAGACCTCAACGGACAATTTTTGCTTCGCGTGAGTTTATCAGCCGATTCATCTGACATGCTTTATGGAAATCCAATTTATATTTCTCCATACATGCCGGTACCTGCCACTACTAAAGTTTCCGTTCTATACGGAGATTTTAGATATGGAGTATGGATTGGGGACAGAATGAATACTTCACTTCAGATTCTCAATGAGAGATATGCTGAGCTTGGGTTAACGGGCTTTCTGCTAACTCGCAGAAGTGACGTGTTATTGACCTACCCTCTAGCAATAGCTGGTTTAAAGCATCCATAATAGTTAAACATCGGGGGACTTCGGTCCCCCTTTTTTCCGCACTTATGTCGGAGGTATTTTGAAGATAAAGTTAAAAGCGAGTTTTGGCGGAGCATTTACAGGAACCTATGGCGACATAGTGGAAATGGACGATAAATCCGCCCTCACCTTAATTGAAAAATCTTTAGCTGAAGCTGTAATCGAAGAACCCCCCAAACTAATCCCTAAAATTATTAAAGGTAAAAAAAGTGGAAAATAATTTATTAGATATAATAAAAACCGTTAGGGATCTTAAAGAGGCCAAGCTTAATGCGGTTCAAATTAAAGATTTAATAACTTATTCCATAGACCAAAAAAAAAATGAACTTATCGGACCTGCGGGCGAGAAAGGAGAGCGAGGAGACAAAGGCGATTCAATCCTTGGGCCTCGTGGATTACCCGGCCCGCGTGGAAATAATGGAACGGGAATTGAGAAAATTGATATCACCGAATCCGAGCATCAAGTAGCTTTATCCATCCATACAACGGATGGAAAAATAAAAAACTTTCCAAATATCAGAGGACCGCGCGGACAACGGGGAAAAATTGGCGACCAAGGTCCACAAGGCCTAATTGGGCCGACTGGACCTACTGGAAATCCGGGACGTGATGGAGAACTTTTTAAATTTGTCGGTGGTTATATTCCCGGAAAATCCTATAACAAGAATGATATCGTTACTTCTAGAAATGGCTCCCTTTATTTAAGTTTAAAAGATAACAATACCGCACCACTTGATGATAAGAAATCCTGGGATCTAATACTTCCATATCCAGTGAACTACAAATCCGGAACTCCTACGGGGGCCAGCAAAGGCGGAGTAAGCGTTTGGCTGCCATCCAATTTCTACGCCACCGATGCCTTTGTTTGGATAGATAATAAAATTTATCGATCCCTAACAACCCAAACAAGTACCGCAAACTTTTATAACGATTACCGCGCAGGAAATTGGGTAAACATGAGCGACGGCGATGCCGTCCAACCTTTATTAAATGGAGCAACCAATGTTAGGTTAGATGCCCTGAAATTTATTCCCACACAATATAGAATGATAATTTGCGATCTTGTTTGCATGAGAAAATCCTCAACCGTTGCGGATTCTTATTTTAAATTGACCATAACTTGCATTTGGAATGGGACCGCCTGGATTAAGAACGAATCATCTAAAACTTATTTCCCAGGCGCGCCCGATGATATCACATTTACAATTAATACCGATGGGGGAAATCAAAACGCCCTGATTTTGGGCTACACCACCCCCGCGCTCGCGGGCGCGTACGATGCCGCCTTTTCAAAAGTCTTTATATCTTTTAGAGGGATAATTTAATGAAGCTAATAATATTTTTAATCCTAATGTTAAATGCCCTAGCGGATACGAATTATTTTTCTAATGCCCAAATCGGAAATGTAAGCAATTTGGATCCCAAATTAATCCTGCAATTAAATTCCACAACCCAAGGGAGTTTATTCGCGCCCAAAATGACAACCGCCCAAAGGTTACTGATCACGCCTCCAATCCCAGGAGGAACAGTCGTTTTCGATACTGACTTAAATGCTTACATGGGATGGAACTCCTTAAATTTAACCTGGAAAGCAATCGGGGGAGGTGCCGCATCTTTAAGCAATTGGACGCCTACAACCGTTTATAAAATAGGGGATTCAGTAGTTTCTCAGGCGGATAGCAATGATGTTTTCAGATCGCTTACAGATCATACATCCAGCGCTTCTTTTAATGCCGATCGTTTGGCAAATAATTGGGAGAAAATATCTCCGACTTATTTTAAATTATTTGTTCCTGGCACTCAATATTTCACCGGAGATTTGATTAAAACCTTCGATGAACAATTATTTTTAGCTAGGATAAACTTCATAGCTGATGTAGATCCGGTTGTAGATATATCCCTTAGGAATATGGAATTTAGATCTCCTAATGATTTGACTACTGCCCCTCTTAGAGGTGGCGTGGTGACCTACGGAGCACCTAACTATAACGTAACCGCAGGAAACGGAGTAATTGTCACTAATGGTGGAACTCCTTTCTCTCAGGTTAATCCTGTAACTTGGAACGCTGCCGTTTTAACCATGCCTAATCCTACAGGGTATAACACCATTCAAGTTAGTGGCACAGGAGTTGTGTCCGCAGTATCAGGAATAAGCGGAGCATTAGCTAGCAAGCAGAATATGGTATTGGCAGTTGTATTTGCCCCTAACAATGAAATCATGCCTATAGGTACAGCTACTGTTGACCATGGCAATGACATGAGAACCCTATCAATTATGATTGGTATAGTTCGAAATGGAGTTATCTTTACGGGTAACCCCAACCAGACATTCCTAACTACCTCTGGAAGTCTATTCTTTAATGGTCTAGGAAAAGGAACTGAGACACCTAATGTAAAATCTTGCCCTGCTCAACCAGTAACCTCATTTCGTTTATATGATAGGGATTCCGATCTTGGAGTAACTACAACTATTCCTAATGCTCAGTATGATGTGGGCGGAGTGCTTACTGCCATTCCGGGAACAAACTGGACTTACTTTAAAATCTATCTGGCACCGAATTGTAATATTATTTTGCAGTATGGTCAGGATACTGCTCCAACTAAAAACGAAATCATCGCTTTGCAAGACGTAAACATTGATGCTTATATTCCAAATCCTCAGTTGCAAGGCATAGTGAAATTTGTCGGTATAGTTTATTTCCAAAAAGCAAATCTAAACTTCGCCAGTAACGTAACTACTCAATGGGTAAACTCTGGTCTTTTCGGAATGGGTGTCAGCGGTAGTGGAAGTTCTATTACTGCTACTGGTGATATTCTAGGGCCTGCAGTCTCTATTGATAATCACCCCATGCTATTTGATGGCACTACTGGAAAGCTAGCTAAGGATAGTTCATTCACCACATTCAATACTGACGGAAGTGTTTTATTTCAAGGTGGAAATTCCCAATTAACTGTCGACAGACCGACAGGTTCATTGAACTTAAGACATAACGGAATGACCTTTGCAGATATCGCAAGCACATTCTCCCTATCTATTTTGCCTGCTCCTGTACCTACAGGAAATCAAACTATAACTTTTCCGCCTAATCCACCATTAGCTAATCAAATTTTAAAATCTGATGCCTTCGGACAATTAAGCTGGGTTCCCGGTGGTTCACTTACTAATTGGCAAGGAACTCATGATTATGTATTAGGTGAGACGGTTGTATCTCCAACAGATAGCAACGATATATTCAGGGCATTGTTGGCGCATACATCTACCGCTAGTTTTGATGCCGATAGATTAGCAGGTAATTGGGAAATAATTTCTCCATCCCATTTCATTCCATTTACTCCCGCTCAACAATATTTTGTTGGAGATTTGATCAGGACTCAAGATGGTGGTATTTGGAGAGCAACTTCAAATTTTATTGCCTCTGCTACAGCTACTATTGATGTTGCTGCTGGAAGAATGGAAATAATGTCACCTGTTGATTATACTACTTCCTTAACATCTGGTGGTGCAGTTACTTTCGCTGCCCCAAATTATCAAATAGCAGCGGGAACAGGATTAATAGTTACAAATGCTGGAACTCCGTTTTCTTCTTTTCAAAATGTAAATTGGAATGCCACAAATATTCCAGAACCACTTCCTAATCCTGGTGGAGTAAATACAATTTCAGTTAATAGTGCGGGAATTGTTTCTGTCTCAACAGGGCTTGATTCTCCGTTAAGTGCAAAAACTTCTATAACATTAGCTAATATATTTGCTCCCACTAGAACCATAACTCCCAGAAATGGCCCCGCTACCGATCATGGAAATAGCATTAGATCATTATCTGTTCTGATGGGAATGCTTAAAGATAAAATAGAATTTACTGGCAACGCTGATAATACTTTTCAAACTAAAGCAGGCTCAATTTATTTTGATGGAATAGCGCCGGGTACTGAACAACCAAATATTATAAATTGTCCGGTACAATTAATTACTAATTTTAATTACTACGATCAAGATACAACCATATCAACCAACCAAACTCTCTTAGACACTTATAATTATGATTTAGGTGGAATCATGACAGGTATCCCCGTTGGAAATTGGAGTTATAGTAAAATATTCCTATCGCCTAATTGTCGAGTGTATGTCCAGCATGGACAGCAATTTGCGGCCACTGAGGCAGCGATAATTGCAGCAGAGGAATCTGGCAGAAGTTCTTATGTTACAAACCCTGCTCTAACTATCGGGGTGAAATTTGTTGGTATAGTTTTCTTCCAAGCTCAAACCAATGTCCTTACCGAAGGGCCGTTCGTTACTTGGGTTAACTCCGGATTGTTTGGCATAGGTGTCGCTGGAAGTGGCTCAACAGTTACAACCAATGGGGATGTTTTTGGCCCGGCATCTTCAGTAGATAGAGCAATAGCGGTCTTTAGCGGAGGCGGTGGAAAAACATTAATAGATACACCTCCTACTATTGATTCAACAGGAAGTATCGCAGGAGTTCAAAATTTATCCGTTAAAGGTTTAAATACAAATCCTCAAAGTGCTCTAAATCTTTCTGCCGTAAATTTTGCAACAGGAAGAAGCGGTACTGGAGCTCTGTCAGCAGGACAAACTTCTGCCGATGTTTCTTTTGGATTTGGTGCCAATGGAGATTGGAGACATTTCATAGCTACTTACCATGATGGCGGTGCTGCCTTAGTTAAAAATAATCAATTCAGATTTTATGTTCAGAACTCTACCACATCAACAGATTCAATAGCACCGAATGGCACAGGTAATGCTATGGCGATGGCAATTACTCCGGTAGGCACAGGTATCTTAACTACCGACCCTTTTACGGCATTGGATGTTGTTGGAGATATAATAACTTCCTTTCATGGAAATACTTCTCCACATAATGTTGCTGAAGTAGGGACTAGAGCTATCGGACACGTATCTGGAAATTCATTTACTAATCAATTTGCTGGGATGAAAGTAGAAATTAAAGCTGTAGAATCGTCCCACCTTACCACCAAGCCTGCTATGGCAAACAACTCGGATATATTATGGACTACTTGGGGAAATTCTCTTTGGAATACTAAAGAAGTAATGAGATTAACTGCTAGAGGAAGGCTTGGAATAAATACCAATACTCCGCAGGCACTACTCCATGTAAACGGACAATCTATCTTTGGAACTGTTCAAGCTGCTGCTGATGTAGCTAATGCCGGGGTTGCCAGAGTAACTGTAACAGGCCCCAATGGAAATGCCAATGGCCCACACAATTCATGGAACAATGATTCCGACCCATATCCAGTAAGACATTTTCTAAACTGGACGCATGATAATATCTGGGATTGTTGGGATTGCTATTATGGGTATGATGCTGGCGGAGCAAATATTAATTTAAGAGGTTCTAATACAAGTTCCGCTTTTAGATGGACTAAGACAGCTACTGATTTAATTTTAGGTGTTAATGCTGCTCCTACCGCAGGCGGAGTTATAACTACTACAAATAAATTTTGGCTTAATGAAACTGGAACAGTTAATGTTGCCGACATTTTAGTCGCAGGCCCCGGCGGTGTTGATATTTTAGGTAACGGTACTTTAAATAGATTAGGACAAGAATCAATCAGAATGCAGAATGCTCCTGTTTGGACATATGGAGGTTTTGCTGGAATAGGAAATAACCCGATGCCGCTTCCAGCAGGCAGTAACGGACTTCGCCAAGCTAATGCTAACTTCGCTGGTGGCAATGGATGCTGTGTTTATACTCCTGCAATTAGAGCAGCAGGAAGTCCTTTTTATGTCTATGTTGAATCCACTTGGGGAACTGCTGTGGGTGGAGATAGGACAAATCACCCAGGAATTAATCAGTCGGTACCTACAGGCTGGGTAGCTACCTATATTTCAAATGGAACTACTTGGGAGTATCAAGGGAAAACGACCACTACAGAATTTAATGCTGGTTTGACCTATATAACAAGCACTACTAATCCCGGCAAAGGAAATGCTGGAAACTATTTAAGGTCTTCTGGAAATGGTCAATTATATTGGTCAGCAACGGTAGTAGCGGATGAGGCACTATCAGCAGAGGTAGCATCCCAGAAAAAACAAATAAATGATTTAATTAAGAGAATTAAAAAGTTGGAGGCAAAATAAATGCTTATACCATTTTTGGCAACAGTCGGAATTTTACTATTTGCAGGCGGCGCGGTTTATTACTTTAGAAAGAAAAAGAAAAAGAAAAAATAGTGCGCAACCGGGTTTATATTTACTTTTCCAAACCAAAATCTATTTTCTGGTTTCCTTTATCTTTTATAATTAGGCTAATAGAATCCCCAACTAAATGTAAATTATGGCATTCATCCCATGCCGCAATTGAATTAGATGAGAATGTTTATGAGGCGATCCTTTTCATTGGCGTTAGAAAAATTCCCTTTCATTCCTGGCTTAAAAAGAATCACATGGAAAAAAAGTATTACCTGGATATCTCGGAGGACGACTTTGAAGATATCTTTTATTTCTGCGAAGGATCCATAGGAATACCCTACGCAACGCTAGAATTATTTGGTCTATTATATTCCAAAATAATGCTGCATTTATTTAATCGTCAGATTAAAAATCCTCTGAATATAATATCACGCAAGGTTAAGTGTACTGAATTTGTCCTTGAATCCCTTTCCAAGGTTCACAAAATAGATTTAAAATCAGACATAAATAATATCGGGGTGCGGGATGCGGAACTTATTATCGCCCCTATTTGCAAGGAGATACTATGAAAATCATTCTAATACTTTTGCTTTCGCTCCCTATCTTCGCCGAAGAAATTGGGGATTTTACAAACTACTATTTGAAGGGAAGAAAAACTCATTTCATTAACCCAGGTCGATTAGACGAAACCCAGGATCAGCTTTACGTGGAATCCAAAGGCGAAGTAGGTTTCAAAAAAGATAATTACTTTCTAGGTGCTACCGGTGAAAGATTGTCCGCTGCCATTATGCCGGTAGATAACTTTGGACTATCAGCTTTTATTTCTGCTTTCAATGGGGAAGGGATAGAAAAATACGGAGCAAGATTTGGAACCAACCTAGCGGAGAACTATAATTTCTACGTTGGTTTTGAAGATGCAAAAGATAGCAAGTTTACCCCAGTCTTAGGACTTGGACTAGAAGTTTTAAAAGGTGCTTTATTCTTGGAATACAACGGACAATTAAGTTCCCCCGATGAGTATAACTATCTGGCAGGCTGGGGAAAAATTTACGATAACTTTTTTGGCGATTTAACTTATGCCTCGGATAACTTTAAAAATAGGGCATTAGCGATAACCGTTGGTGGAAAATCCCACCTCTTTGAAAGATTGATTGGGACCGCTGCCATTTCCAAAGAACTTTATTTCACCAAAGAACTAAAGGCATCCACCCACCTTCAATGGTTTCCAACCAACAGACTTGAACTTTATTTAATAAATAATTTCATGGCGTTTGGTTTAGCGGATCCTAAGTACGGTGATTTCGATGTGAACGTTGGCCTTTCCTATTATCTTTAAGGAGGATTTATGGTTGACGAGATTAAAGATCCTGCGCCTAAGCAATCAATTAAGGATGTATTTTTTGAAGAAGTCGACGGAGCAGCTAAGGTGTTGATAAGAAAAATAATATCCCCAACAAGTTTGGGGATAGTTATTATAGCTTGGGTGATAGCATCTTTAGGGATTTCTATATATGTCCGGCAACAAAACCTCTGCGATAAGCCTAGAGTTGAATTGGGGAAATATTTAAAATCCAGATTGCTTTGTGAAATTAAAGAAAACTAATAGAAGAAAATATAAGATTTATAAATCGATATTATTGCCTAAAAAGGCGAGTCAAAGATATTATGGTAATCGTAAACCTACCTATGGAAGGGTAACAAAATATAGGAGGGAGATTTATGAAAAAAAGAAAGATAAATAAGAATAAATTGTTTTACAAAGGAAGCAAATTTGGAAGGCTTTTAGTGCTTGAAGATCTACCCAATAAGGGAAAGCAACCAAGGTTAAAGGCTATTTGTGATTGTGGAAATATCAGAGACTATTTTTCCCAGGCATTAAAGAATGGGAATACTACGTCTTGTGGTTGCTATAGGGATTCGCTTTTGATTACCCATGGAGAGTACAAAACCCCTGAATACCGAGCAATGATAAACGCCCAGCAAAGATGCACTAATTCTAAAAGAAGGGGATATGAGAATTATGGCGGGAAAGGAGTCAGATTCCTTTTTAAATCTTACGAGGAATTTATAAATCATGTTGGAAAAAGAACTTCGCCAAAACATTCCTTGGACAGATATCCTGACACGGATGGAAATTATGAAATTGGTAATGTTCGATGGGCTACGAGACTTGAGCAGAATCTAAATCGAAGGAAGCCTAAGAATGATAATATCCCCAGAGGGGTTTCGGTCAGAAATTTGAAAAATGGCGGACATACATATACTGCTAGAATTACTTTAGATTATAAAGTAAAAACCTTGGGGGTATTTCCGACAATGATCCAAGCGGAAAAGGCATATCTGTTTGCTTATTTTAGGGCGTATAAAGAAATGCCGCCTGAATATAGAGGATGAAATGAAGGTAGATTTTTCTGAAACGGAATTTATCAGAACTTGGGAGGGATTTAGTTTATCGTCCTATCGTTGCAGCGCTGGTGTTCTCACTTGCGGTTGGGGTTGTACTGGTCCTGATATTTTGGCTGATACTGTTTGGACCGAGGAATACGCCAAAGAACGATTTATGAAAGAGATTGATCTTTATTGTGAAAAGCTAACCAAATGTTTGCCTCCCAATATAACTAAGAATAGGTTCCTCGCTTGTTTAAGTCTCAGTTACAATATCGGACTTCCCGCCTTCCAAGCATCTACACTTTTAAAGTGTCTGAAGGTAAATGATTACGGAGGAGCCGCAGAACAGTTTTTAGTTTGGTCAAAAATTTCCGTTAATGGAAAGAAGATATTTAATAAAGGTTTACATAATCGCAGGAAAGCCGAACAACTTATATTTCTAAAAGGTTAAATGAGCGAATCCGATATCCAGAAAGAGGTAATGAAATACCTCAAAACAATCCCCAATAGTAAAACCATTCGCTTAGACGGGCAGGGAACTATAATTAAAGGAAGGGTGGTTAAACAAAATAAAACTTTCCTGGATATTTTATTTCTTTATAACGGACAATCATTTTTCCTGGAAGTCAAAACCCCTGCCGAGAAAGAGTTTATTCTTAAACATTGGGACCGCCTTTTAGAGGGCAATTTTAATCAGGAGGATAAGACTTTAAAAAGATATAAGAATCAAATAGAAGAGGTTAAGGAGATTCAGGGAACCGGAAATATTGCAGAGTTTGTTTCATCCCTCAATGAAGTTAAGGAATTGATCGCCCATTAAGCACGTAGGTTTTCCACATTAATCACCTCCCAAAACCCCTAAACTTATCCAAGAATCTTGCCACAGATATTAATTTGATTGGCATAAATTTAATGATTGTTTAATCTATATCGCCCAGGTCATATTGCCTTCCCTCAATCCAATTCCATACTTGATCCGATTTTCCATCGAGTATCATCTCATGGGGTGACTTTCCTAGGAAATTTATATTGGATGTTCGCATAAAATGAATAGCTTTAAATCTATCCTTATTGAAAAAAACTCTTGCTACATATCTGGTGATGATAAGAATAATTAAATTTCTTTCTGATAAATTTTCCATTAATCTATTTTATATAACTGGTAAAGAAAAGGGACCCCTTTTTATCGAGGTCCCTTAACTTTTCTTGGAGCTTCAAATAACTAAGAGTGAAAAAACGGATAAGAAAATCATACCATAAATTAACAAAATAAAAGGAGGAAAAAATGGGTAAGACAAAGAAAAAAACTAAAAAGACTTCGCCAGCAAAAGCCAAGTAATTTAATTTAGTAAAGGCCCTCAAGGACGAGGGGGTGTCGAAAGACATTCCCTTAGTATGAGGGCAATTTTATGTTAGGATTAACCCATGACCAGCCTTGAATATTTAAAATTAACGCTCGGGATCGCCTTAGATAAACCCGCTACCGCGACATTTGAATCTGCGACATTTACTGCGGTAACTCCTGGAACTATTGGAAACAGCATTATCTTGGCCATTGCAATTGGGGACACCCCTCAACAAGTAATTGATGCCTGGAATCTAGTTCCAGCGAATGTGAATAATCAAGTATCGGTTATTGGTGGACCGGCAACCTTTGTGGGCGCAAGCCCAACGCTCGCACTTACTGGGGGAGTTGATGAGGACCATTCCAGGGATGCCGAGCTTCAGGCGTATTTAGATTTAGCGGTTGGCTATATCGATGATTATATGAACCGGCAAATGTTGGCGGGGGATCATTTGGATATTATCCAGGAGCCAAAACAATTTTCATCTATTATCACAAAGAACTGGCCCATAAATAGTGTTGCTTATATTGCCTCAAAAGGGGTGATGCAAACCTTAACCGATTATAAAATTTATAACTCTTTAGGAAAGATAATTCTTTTCACTCCCGAATATATTCAGATGCCCATCGATGGAACTTTTGTCGAGGTTCAATACAACGCCGGCTATGCTCCTGGGACTGAGCCTGCATGGTTGATTCAGGCCATAGCAATGACCGCAGCTTCAATTTATGGATCAAAGGGCGGAGGTGGATCTGTTACGGCAGGAACAATTAAATCAGAATCGATTACCGGGGTTTACTCGGTAAGTTATTTTTCACCTAACGAGCAAACCCAAACGGCGTCGGTATCCGTAGGCTTTGGGATAATTCCTGATTCAGTTACCGCGGTTTTAGATGCCCATAAAAATAGGTTGATTTAAATGGATATAACTCCCGTCACTTCTTTTTATACTTATGTTTTTAATCGAATCGGCGAGACTGGTTCTTTTTTAATAAATACTGGGGCAGCTTTTAACACCATTCCCAATGTTTTAATGGTTGCCTTGTTGCCTCATACCCAAGTCGATGGCATCGGAACAATCCCTGAGACTTCTTTTAAAGTTCTAATCCGCGGATCAGATTTAGTCCTTCCTCCCAAAATGAGTGACCGAATTATTTTCAGGGGAAAGCAATATACCTTTACCGAACAGGATCCGGTCAGTCTTTCAATAAATGGAACGGTGGTCGCCTACTCTCTAATCGTGAGTAATTAAATGGTCACAATAAACGCCAAACAAATATCGGTTCAACTAGGAAAGATAAGCAAAGAAACCCCTCAGCTTTATCGGGCCTTTATGTATAAAACTTTGAAGGTCGCTGAGGCGGATGTTAAGGCCACACAAAACTTTGACGGCACCCTTTTAGTAGATAAAAGCCCTAGAAAATCTCCCGCTAAAGTAAATCTAAACGGACAACTTCAATTAATAGATCAGGTGGATATTTCAGAAGTAATTAGATCAGCGGAGCAATTATATTATCAGATAGCCCCGGTCACAACCGGAGCATATAAAAGGGATGTCAGATGGTTGGTAGGTGGGAGCCTGGTCAATCTTCCTTTAATTGGGGATCATAAAACGGCAATCCTCACCAACATAAGTCCTTATAGTCGCCGCATGGAGTTCGGAAAGAAAGAAACTAATATAACCCAAAGCAGATATAGAAAGGTAAGAGGCAGGATTAGAATCAAAAAAAAGATTACCAAGCGGTGGGCCGCGGAGGCACCGGAAGGGGTTTTATTAAAAGTAACTGCCATGTTAAGATCAAGGCATAAAGATTTAATTAGGTCAGGAAAAATATATATTAAGTTTAAAAAGATAACCGGAGTAGCAGGACCACTTTCTAGCTACCCTGGAATAATAATTGGAAGGTCAAAAAGATGAGTTCCCTTGCAGCTAAAACTTTAATCAAAGCAGATTTCACAGCCAATTGGGTCGCGACTCCTTGGTTTGATCTAGCTGACTATTTAAACCTTGCAGATGTTCCGGTTGCCAATGAAACTAATACTTGGTTGGGCCTTGAGTTTCCTCCGGCGACGGATGCTAGAGTGACGATAGGAATCCCGATTCAATCTAGGGAAACCGGATTAGTTGTAATTCATTGTATGGTTCCCGACGGATTCCCTGCTACGGTAGGAGATACATTAGCAGAACAGGCAAGAAATTTTCTTAGATGGAAAAGATTAGGGAATCTTACTTTCGGAGATATAAATACACCTCAGCAATATCAAAATGACCTCGGAGCTTTTAGGGACTTCGCATTCACGTGCAATTATTACTTTGACCAATTTACCCCTTAACTTTAAAATTGGTTTATAACAAATTGAGAGGATTTTCCCATGTCGTCAAGTAACCTAGTTTCCGTAACCATGCTGAAAGAAGTTACCGCAGGGACAACCCCTCCCGCACCCGCACCTTTTGAAACAATGAGGTTTACAAGCGAATCCCTCAATGGGGCTGCCGAAACGATTGCTTCAGAAGAGTTGAATCCCAGTCGCGCAAGTGCCGGAGTGATCAATGTAGGTTTAACTGTAAATGGGGACATAAATGCGGAGTTCTCTCCTTCTCCAATATATAAAGAACTAATTTTATCGGCGATGATGAGCCCTAGTTGGACTGCCGCAGTTAGCTCAACAGCGGCTAGCTACGTTGTGGACAATGTTGCCAAAACCATTACAGGTGCAGGCGATGATTTAACAACAATTTTTACCGTCGGAAGTACGGTTAAACTAGATACTGGATTTGTTGCTAATCAGGGAAAAGCGGTTTATATAAGCGCCGTCACTCCGACGGTTGTAACTTATGTCGGGGAATTGGTTAATGAAACCGCGGCAACAGGAGTTTTAAAAAGCCCTGAATCGGTTGGCATCGGCGGAGGCGCAAATACAACCGTGCATTCATATACTTTGTCTAAACAATTTTTGGATTTAGTAAATAAATCTCTGACCTATAGAGGCTCCACAGTTAATACTTGGTCGATGGCATACGAATGGGGGCAAATAATTCAAACTGTTTTTGGCTTTGTTGGTTTAGGGTGGGAGGTTCCTGCTTTGCCTGTTACAGATGGTCGAACAATAAATCCCGCCACAACTCAAGCTCCGCTAAATGGATCTTCCCAAGTAGGTACTATCCTCATAAATAATCAAGATTTGAATTTATGTTTTTCCAGTTTAAATATTGCTTTGAATAATAACGATAGATCGAACCAATGTATAGGAAGGCTCTCAAGTACTTCCGTAACACCTGGCCAGGCACAAATCGACGTGACGGCTTCCCTCTACCTGGGGGATAATAGTTGGGAATTTATCCAGAAAAAAATAACAAATGAAAGTGTATCTCTATATGTTGTAGCGAGTTCCGCAGAGGGCGGGATTGCGATACTTATTCCGGCGCTAACCGTCCCAGGGACAAATGATCCATTAGCTTCAGGGCCAAATACGGACGTTATGCTTGAATTGGTCGCGAGTGCGCGACAGCCCGCCACAGGCAATCTTATGACCGTTTACTGGTTATAGTGTCTAAAGTTTGGTCACTATGCCCATTTATATATAGATGAATTTATTGATATGATATTATTTGTCTATGGGCGGAAAAAGAAAATACTCAGACAAAGAAGTTAAAATTGAATTATCCAAATTTACCTCAACAAAAGATTTAATTGAAAAATCTATGTGGGCATATGCCGCTGCTAAAAGAAGAGGATTTTTAGAAGAATTTGAATTAACCCAAAATACTCAATGGTCTAAAAAAACTGACTTAGAACTTCATGAAGTTGCTAAAAAATTTAAATTTAAAAGCGATTTCTGCAAAGAACTACCTGGGGCATATAACGAAGCTAAAAAAAGAGGGCTGTTCAATCTTATAACTAGTCATATGGGGAAAAAGGTTTTTAGACAATATACAGATGAACAAGTAATCCTCGAAGGTAAAAAGTTTGAGACTAAAAAAGATTTTAGGAAATTTTCAATTAATTTTTATACGGTGGCAGTTAAAAGAAAGTTGATTTATGATCTTGAACCTTTTTGGACTCCTTCAGGAAGCAAATATTTCCGTTGTATTTATGCTTTAATATTTCCTGATAAAGCAATTTATTTTGGTTTATCATTGGATTTCTCCGAAAGAATAAATTCCCATTTGAGGAAGTCCTGTAATAAATATGTCAGAGAATTGTTAAAAACCCAAACACCAAAAATAATTCAATTAACTGGATATATGGAAAGACAGGATGCCAGGGTCTTGGAGAGGTCAAAAATAAAAGAATTCAAATCTAGAGGATGGAGGGTATTGAATATAAAAAATGGCGGAGAATTGGGTGGATTAGTAGAAAAATATTCTGATGAATCTATTATGGAAAAAGTAATGGATTGTAAGTCTATGGCCGAATTTAGAGAAAAATATCCTTCTTTTTATAGCTTGGCTGCTCAAAGGAGATTGATTGAAAAGTGTCATGCAATTTTCGGTACGGAGGCTCAAAAAAGCAGGGCCTTGGTTACCTTTGAGGAATGCCTAGACATGGCAAAAGATTTAAAAGGAAGATCAGAGTTATATAAAAAATCTACCAGACATTATATGGCAGCCAAAAATAATGGTTGGTTGGACCTTATTTTGCCTTTGATATATAATCCTCAAGGCAAATATGAGACTTTTGAAGAATGCCAAAAGGCTGCCGCGCAATGTGATAGCAGATGGGATTTCAGTAAGAAATTTAGAGTAGCTTATTATACGAGTAGAAAAAACGGATGGATGGATATATTCTTTAAGGATAAAAGGAAGAAAAATGAATGATTTATATAAAGAATTTGGGACCAATAAAGAACTCGAACAGGGCGGAGTAAAGGTTTCTCCTATAGATGGAATATATTTTTGGGTTAAAAGAACTGGTGGTGCCAATAAAGCCTATTCGGAAGCAGCGACCAAAAGGCTTCGTCCTTATGTTCAAAAGTTCAATAACGGAAAAAGTATCCCGCTTGATATCGTTCAGAATATAAACATAGAATTGTTTGTAGAGTATGCTCTTACAAACTGGGAAAATGTAACCGACCGCCAAGGTAATCCTCTTCCATTCAATAAAGAAAACGCCACAAAATTACTTCAAGAACTTCCAGAACTCTACTCCTTTTTAAGCGACTCCGGATCAGATTTGTCCCTCTTTCAAAATAGCGAGGTGGAGGAAATCTCAAAAAAGTCATCGAATGCTTAGGTTGGTTAGACAAGTGGGCGGGCAAAGATGAGTTCTACGATTTCTTAGAATCAACAGGTAAATTATCCGACAAAGATATTAAACCCGACTTTGACGAAGTAGTATTTTACATCGAATCCTTTATTGATTTATCCACCGAGCGAACCATCGGAATGGCACTTGGACCGATCCCCATATCTAAAATCATTTCCTATCAACTTCATTTTGGTTTATCAGAAGAATTTGTTAACATAATAAGGCAAGTGGATAGTTTATATTTGAAGGAAGTGGATAACAAAACCAAAAAGGCGAAGTAATGGCGGTTACCGGAGAGCGTCTAATTTACGATATAACAGTGAACAGCAAAGGCGCGAGTCAGGAGCTTAAAGATTTTGATAAATCCGTCCAGCAATTAAATAAGTCCACCCAAAATATATCTAAAACATTCGACGTATTCAAAGGAGTTTTAGCAGGCTACCTCAGTTTCCAAGGCGCGAAAGCATTTTTAGCCCTTGCGGAAGGCATGCAGGAGGCACAAACAAGATTAGTTATTTTAACCGGATCCATGGAAACAGCTTTAGCGGTTCAAGAAGAACTTTTCCAAATAGCTCAAAAACAAAACGTAGCTTTAAAAGATTTATCAAAAGCATATATAAAAATAAGTCCTGCACTCCAAGAACAAGGAAAGAGCCAGGCGGAGATATTAAAATTTACCGATGCTTTAATTTCCTCTTATAAACTAATCGGTCAAAGCACAGACGAGGCGGCACAATCAGTTTCTAATCTTGCCGATGCCTATGCCTCTGGGAAAATAGATTCCGGACAACTTAATCAAGTCCTTCTAACCAACAGGGAATTATTAAAAGCGGTATCTAAAGAATTAGGTGTAACGGAAAAGGAACTCCGTAAACTTGCCAGGGCAGGAAAAGTATCTGGTGAAGATTTGTTCAGCGCCGTAACAAAAGCTGCTGACGAATGGGAGAAAAAAGCATCCCAGCTTCCAGTCGGAATATCCGAGGCGCTAACTAATTTAGGAAACTCCCTCGCTAAACTTGCCACAAATTTCGCCCCCGTTATTGACGTGATAGCCAAAGGACTTCTCTTTATCGCTGATAATTTCGAGGCTGCGGCAGTAGGGGTTGGAGTATTCACCGCCGCCTTATTAATCGCCACAGGCGCCGTTACGGGGCTTAATATCGCCCTTTTAGCTAACCCCGTAACCTTAGCAGCGGGGGCTTTAGCAGCAGCGGCAATTCTTATTTATAAGAATTGGGACGGGATTAAAATATTTTTCCTTGAATTATGGGAGGTGACGCTTCCTAATGCGGTGGATGAGTTTACAATATTTTGGATTAAATTTGTAAATGTCATAACCAATTTCTTCAAAGAAGGAATGAATGCCATCATAGAAGTTTATAATAATACTATTGGAAAGATCAGCGGGAAAAAGATAGAGCCCTTCCAGTTAGAATTTAATCTCGATGAGATAAAAGAAATCAATCAGGCGATAGAAGATAGAACTCTTGCCTTTGATAAATATGTTTTGTCCTTAGATAAGGTGGTAGTTAAAACCGATGAGTTAAATAAAAAAGGACAGGTAAAAATCTTTGGTCCAGATTTAACCGAAGCTGATTGGGCATGGGTAGATGAGATTTGGAATGTCGGCGATGCGATGGATGCCCTCGCTGAAAGGACAGAGAATCTAAAAGAACAACTAAGAGGATTGCAAGAGAACGATCCATTCGGAGGTTTCCAAATTGGTATCCAGCAAGCGATAGCGGAAGTTCCGACCCTAACGGAATCCTTTGCCAAATTAGGGCAGGATTTATTTAAAGACCTAACCAAATCTCTTTCTGATTTCGTTAAGACCGGAAAGCTAGAAATGAAAGATTTATTTAATTCCATTATTGATGGGCTTATTCAAATCGGTATTCAAAAAGCATTGGTAGCAGCTATAGGAAATGTATCTTCAGAAGGTGGAGGCGGTTTGCTAGGACTTCTATTTGCTAAAGGCGGCGTATTTAAAAACAGTGAGGTCACCCCTTTTGCTAAAGGCGGAGTGGTGGATAAGCCAACAATATTTCCTTTCGCTGGTGGAGTTGGCTTAATGTCGGAACGTGGGGCGGAGGCAATCATGCCCCTTCACAGAGATTCAAGCGGATCACTCGGAGTAAAATCCGCCGGTCAAGTTGGTTCATCAACTCAAGTAAATGTTTATAATCAGACAAATGATTCTGATGTGGAAACTAAAGAGTCAACCGATCCAAACGGCATGAAAAAAATTGACGTTTATATAAAGACTAAAATTAAATCCGTTTTCGCCTCAGGGGAAATGGATCGAACCATGAGCACCAGTTTTGGTCTATCAAGATCAGGGAGTAGATAATGCCTCCAGAAACGTGGCCGATTTCGTTACAGACGCTTTTAGACGACAGCTATGGGGAAACCCAAAAGCCTAGAACCTTGACGACCGACGTGGCAATTGGTCCAACAAAAAAGCGTTTGCAATATACCAAAGAAATGCCAGTCCTTGATTGCTCCATAATTGTTACGATGGCGGGATATCAAACCTTTAAACAATTTTATAATGTAACTTTATCGGGCGGGGTAAAAACTTTCACTTATAATCATCCCGTTTCCCAACTACCTTTGACTTATAGATTCTCCGAAGAGCCCCAGCTATCTGCTATCGGTCCCTTACATTTTAGAATTAATATGCAATGGGAGCAATTGTAAATGCCAAGGACGCTTACTCAACCAACCCTTACCCAATTATTTCTACAGGAAAGCTCCGATCCTTTTTTAATGCTCCTAACAATCGCCCACCCAAACTATACAACCGTTCGATTGGTAAATAATAATGAGGATATAATATCCAGGACTTTAACTTTTACCGCTTTAGCAATGAAAATAATTTTACCGACCGATGATGGGGAATCAATACCTAAGATGCAAATAGTTTTAGATAATGTCCCCTTAGAATTAATGGATGAATTCCGATCAACAACCACTCCGGCAAATGTTACGATCGAGGCGATACTTGCTTCTCGTCCCGATGTGGTAGAAATATCTATAACCGATTTGATTCTGACTAATATCTCTTATGACAATCGAAAGATAACCGCTACACTTGGATTAAATGATTTCTTTAATCAGCGGATCCCCGGTGAAATTTATTCACCCCAACTTTACCCTGGTATGTTTACCTGATGGAAAAACTAATTGGGATCCCATTCACTCCTTTAGGCAGGAGCTACCAAGGAGCAGATTGCGCAGGATTGGTGATCCTTTTCTACCGGGACATTTTAAAAATAAGCCACGAACAATATTTAATTTATACTGATGTTTTAGCGGATAATGAATCTAAAATATTCTACGCCTTAGATAATGCCAAATTTAAAAGAGTGGATTCCCCCAAGCTTCCAGGAGATTTGTTAGTTATCAGAACCTATGGGCTGCCTGCCCATTTGGGGATTTGTTACAATGATAGATATTTCCTGCACACCCTGGATAGGATAGGATCACATTTAGCTGAATATGATAATCCTGCTTGGACGAGGCGAATAGAGTCAAGGTGGAGAATGGTGTGACCGAGATAATTAAGGCCAACAAAATTAATCTTAGCTATCGTCCACACTTTTTGGATTCCACTACCATTTATAAATACTACAACCGCGACGTTACTGTTGAAGAAATAATAGTTTCATTAAATATCCACCATGAACTTTTGCCTCAAGTCCTAGTCCAAATAGGCGGGGTAAAGATCCCAAGACCGAATTGGCATTTGGTAAGACCGCTTCCTGGTGCAATGGTCTTTATCTCATTAGTACCAATGGGCGGCGGTGGAGGCGGCAATAAAAGTTTAATCCAGGGGATTATTGGAGTTGCCTTAATAGCTGTGGGGGTAATCGGATTCGGGTTATCCGCAGGACTTACCTCTTCTTTGATATTAACAGGTGCGGGCATGGTGCTATCTGCAGGTGCTTCAATGTTATTTCCCCCACCAAAACCAGCGCTGTCTCAATCAAGATATAACTCCCAAGAATCTTCCCAGACTTATTTATTAGGCTCATCCTCAAATGCTTTTAAGCCTTTCGGTCCAGTGCTAAAATTATACGGCACCCATAAAATGTTTCCCACTATAGCCGCCAAACCTTATACCCAGTGGAATGCCAACAATAACGATTTTTACACAGTCTTTGATCTGGGGATCGGAAAGGTGGATAGAGATACCCTTCAAATCTATATCGGATCAACTCCGCTATCAAATTATTCAGATATTAATTATAATATTATTTATCATCCGGCGGAAAAATTTCAGATTTATTTAAACGATTATGAAACCGAATCTTTCCAAGTCTTAATCCCCACAGGTGGGGAAGTAATAAGAAACACCAAGGCGGATACGGAGGAATTCCAAGTCGATATCGCTTTCCCGCAGGGTCTATATTCCCTTGATTCCAATGGAAATATTTTATCTGAATCAGTGGAAATATCGATTGAATATCAAGATGCGGCGCTGGTCTGGCATACTTATTCGGACGCTCCCAGATATGACCTAGGGACATCTGGGGATTCCACCTCGATCAATAGGCCCATTACCCTTTATAACAATAAGGCATACACCTTCAGTTATTATAATACTGTTTGGGGAGTATCCACTTACCCAATCACCACAACTTATTATTATATTGCCAAAGGAACCACCTCAATACGTGCCAATGTCATGCCCCCAAATGGTTCAACGGTAAATATTAATGGGGCGAAATATAAGGTTCTTTCAAATAATGGAACTTCCATCACGATAGATAAGCCCATTCCGACAGAGATTTTTTTATATACATCCACTTCTTTATCTACAAGCTATAATGTTCCAGGGGTTTTAAAGCTCACCGCCAATAAACAAAATCCAACTTATTTCACTTTAATTGTCGGAGGGCTGCCCCCTGCGATTTACCCAATAAGAATTAAAAAGATAACCACATCAGGGGCAGGATCCCTTAAGCATATAAATGAAATGTATCTCGCCCAAATTAAATCGGTTAAATATAAAGCACCGATTGTAACCACGATCCCTCATACCTTTTTGGAAATGAAAATTAAAGCGAATGAGCAGCTATCGGGAACATTAGACAATGTTTCTATTATCGGAAGCTCTGTTTTAGATACTTGGGATGTAACGGCGGGTGCTTGGGTGGAAAAACCTACCAATAATCCCGCCTGGATATTTGTGGATATTTTAACCGGACCTGTTAATGGAAACCCGGTATTAAAAGACAGGCTTCATTTGCCGTCTATTATCGAGTGGGCAAACTATTGCGATACTTTGAGGACTTTCAATTTCACGATGGAAGGGCAGACAGCGCCCGTTACTGAAAAAAATTCCGTCTGCTCATTCGTTTTAGATTTCGATACCACCGTCATGCAACTCCTAACCCAAGTATGCTCCGCTGGTCGGGCAACCTTTTCTGTTATCGGTGGAAAATATGGGGTGATAATCGACCAACAAAAAACCATCCCGGTGCAAGTCCTGACCGAGAGAAACTATAATAACTTTTCCAGTTCTCGAAGCTATATAAAAATGCCCCATGCCCTCAAAGTTAAATTTGTGGATCCTGAATCGGATTGGAATATTTCTGAGCAGCTGGTTTATAATACCGAGGATGGGTACAACGCTGGAAATTCTACTATTTTTGAGTCTATCGATACTTTCGGTTGCAATACTCCTTCTTTCGCTTGGAGGCTAGGACGTTACTGGCTCGCTCAGACCAGACTCAGACAAGAGAAAATAAATATTGAAATGGACTTTGAAAACCTGGTTATGCTTAAAGGCGACCTAGTGGATTTCCAATCACAAATAATGAAGGTGGGCGGATATCCGGTTCGGATAATAAGAATCACCGGAGCAACTATTTATTTTGATACCCCCATCGATAGCCCTGGCGGCACTCCTGGATTTGAAGTTAGAACTAGAGCAGGTACAATTATATCAGGACAACTAACAAGCGTTGCTCCCAATGGACTTTCAGTCACAGTCCCCAATAGTTCTGGAATGAACGTTGGGGATTTATTTGTTTTTGGGATATTCACCAGAACTTCGATTAAATGTTTGGTGGAAAATATTGTTCCATCAGATGATATGAAGGCTTCTGTTACTTTGGTGGAATACGCTCCGGCGATATTCAATGCAGACATTGGACCGATACCGCCTTACGATCCACAGATAAATCCGCCGGGAGCTTTAGAGAGTACGCCTCCTAAAATCGACAACGCCATTTTACAAGAAGAAATAATTTATCGAAACACCCAAGCTATCTCCAAAATAAATATTAATATTTTTGTTCCACCGGGAACGGTTTGGAATGCTACCGCTATTTATTGGCTGAATGAACTTCTCGAATGGGAATTAGTACAAACTATTGCAGGCTCCGCCCTTGAATTCTTCCTTGAAGAACCAGCTTCGGAAAACTTTAAAAACATTGTTAAGGACTTGGAATTTTCTTATAGATTTTCCCTGATAGGAAACAATGGAAACCATTTGCCAGTCGAGAGTTTGGATACATATTCGATTATATTGAAGGGTGATTTAGTTTTACCTCTGCCGCCCGCTAAATTATCCATGAACACCCAAGTAGATACCCTCCTTATAACTTGGGATCCGCCATTGGGAGTGCCAGATTTAGGAGCATTCCTAGTTAAATATTCCCCGACATTTGATACCAATATTTCTTTCAATGAATTTTCTTTTTTCATAGATAAAGTCCCTGCCCTTGCTACATCCGTTAAAGTATCATTTCGTCCAGGGCAATACGCAGTTAGATCGATGGACACTTCAGGAAATGTTTCAGCGGAGTCGATTCGGGCAATTGCATCTTCTCCGGATGTAATCTTAACCAAAAATATTTCCAGTTATTCGCCTGAATCTTTAGGATGGCCTGATACAAAAAAGGACGTTGTTGTAATTTCAAATGAGATTCAATTACTTCAAACTGCCCCGAATGCTACGGTAAATATCGGCTACTACTATTTCAATAATCTTTTAGATTTAGGAGAAATCTATACTGCCAGAGTGAGTTCTTTCCTTCAAGGGTATGGTTTAGAACTTGGCGTCTATTTAACCCATGCATCCTGGGATCCAATGTCTAATCGTGCGGCGATGAATGATGTGGCGGAAGATGAGGCAAAATATTATTTAGAGGTTCGCCTTACCAATCAAACATTTTTTATTTCTTTCTGGGCGGATATGGCATCAATAAATCCAATTGCACAGGGAGCAGTTCAATGGTCGCCTTGGCAAAAGATATTTGTTGGGGACGTCACCACTCGCCTAATTGAGTTTAGAATTGTCCTTGAGAGAAATAGTACAAGATTAAATATTACGCCAGTTGTTAAATCAGGAAAAGTTGATGTGGAAATTCCTTTTACCCAAAGAACTTTCACCGATGAAATTGTTCCGGGAACTAGAAATTTTGTGTTCAACCCGCAATTTTGGGAAGTCCCTTCTTTATCGATTATCGCCCAGGACTTACAAACTGGAGATTATTATACCGTTACCAATAAAGATGGGATCGGATTTGATCTTAACTTTTTTGATTTGAATGGAATTCCGGTTACTAGAACCGCGGATATTCAAGCACTCGGAACGGGCAGGAGATATATACAAGTTCTAGGTTAATGAATATTATAAATTAAGGAAAATATTATGAGTCAATTGCCAATAAGCCATTATCCGATCAATCCGAACACTACGTCAGGAACTTTTTTGGCAACTATCTTAAATGATACCGAGCAGGCACTTTTATCCGCTCAAAGCGGATCCACAGCACCGCCAGTTGCTCTTGCCGGAACATTATGGTTAGACACCTCCAATGGTACCTCATACGTTTTAAAATTTTATACTGGTGTTGTATGGATGGTTTTAAATACCTTCGACCCTTCAACAGGTGTCGGATCGGTTTCTGGTCAAGCGGTATCGAGCGTTAATACCAGGATCGGCGCGGTGAAAATTAAAGAATTATATGATTCAACGGAAACCGTAATTTTAGCGACCGGAACTACAGACGGAATCGATATGGTCGTAAATATTGAAGCCGATCCCAATGCCAATCTACTTCCCACGATGGGCAGGATCGCCTACGATTCCACCAAAAACCAATTCGTAGGCAGGGATAACACCTCCTGGAAGCCCCTTGGAGGCGGTAGTTATACCCAATATCCTTTAGAGGTAATCCCCGATTTAGGATCAATATCGAATTCTAATATTGCCGGATTACAATTTCGCCCATTATCTTCGGCTTCTGATATAACCATCGGCGCGGTTCCGTTTTCTATTCCGGCACCTCTTTGGCAAGGTGGCGTTGTTATCGCCGTTAAAAATAGTGGAACTTTCAAAATTACCTTTGTTGATTCAAATGCCACCGCATCCGGTTTAGTAACCATTGATCCGATAGAATTAGAACCAAATAAAACCGCGCAGTTTATTTTCGATAATGTAACCAATAGATGGTATCCCTCAGGCGGTGCCGGAGGTGGAGCAGGAAAATTCATAAGCTATCCTGTTCAAACCGTTATCGCTGCCGGAACAATAACTGCCCTTCCAGATAAGTTTTTCCAATGGCGACCGATTAATTCTGGCGCAAATGTAACTTTATCTACCACTCCGTTCGGGGATGCCACCTTATTCGGCGACGCTTTGGTTTTAAATATTTTAAACAATGGTGCCAACAATATAGTTTTTCCCGACGGAGTCGCTACTCAATTCGGTCTATACAATAACGGAGTTCCTTTCACCTTATCCCCTGGGACTTTAGCTTCCTTTCAATATGATAAAGTCGGGGAGCGTTTTTATCTCGTAGGATCATCTGCTTCCTCAAGTGGAGGCGGAGGTGGTGGAGGGGTTGCCAATGACCAAACCGCCGTTG
>Ga0208320_1000022_pt1 | contig 29762 bp, 30 predicted proteins | sample EasRivMeERMZT299_FD_187531 | JGI IMG/M metagenome (GOLD analysis project Ga0208320, IMG submission 187531) | Soil microbial communities from meander-bound floodplain in the East River, Colorado, USA - East River MetaG ERMZT299 (SPAdes) (version 2) | ecosystem: Environmental > Terrestrial > Soil...
GCGAATTTCACAGTTCCCCTTATACGCCCAGGCAACTATCGTTACAAGAATCCAAATGAGGACGCCATGACTCGCGCTCGCCGTAAAATGCTGTGCCTCGCGGCGCTCACTGTTGGAGTCCTTGCTCTGCCAGAGGTTGGAGCCGCCCAAGCCTACGCAAACCGGCCACTGCGGATCATCGTGCCGTTCCCGCCGGGTAGCGTGTCTGATACCGTCGCCCGCATACTCGGTAACAAGCTTGCTGAGCAACTCGGGCAGCCGGTAATCGTGGACGCGCGCCCGGGCGGCACCGGTGTTATCGGCGTCGAAATCGCAAAGACCGCGCCGCCCGACGGCTACACCCTGCTGATGGCGAGCACTAGCGTGTTTGCCCTGCTGCCGGCGCTCAAGCCCAAACTCCCCTACGACCCCGACAAGGACTTTGTCGCGCTGTCACGCGTCTCGTCGGCGGCCTTTGTGGTAGCGGTGCATCCGTCACTCGGTGTTGGCACCGTAGCTGACCTCGTGAAACTCGCCAAAGTCCGGCCCGGCCAGCTCAACTACGGATCGTCTGGCAACGGCTCGGTACAACATCTCGCAGGCGAGATGTTCAATTTACTGGCGGGCGTAAAGACCGTACATGTGCCCTACAAGGGCGCCTCGCTGGCACTCAACGACCTGCTCGCGGGACAGCTCCAGTTCATTATTGCGTCCCCGATCTTCGTGATGCCCCACGCGAAGACGGGGCGGATCAATGTGATTGCAACCACGGGCGCGAAGCGCGACCCAATGTTGCCCGAACTGCCGACGGTGGCCGACGTCCTTCCTGGCTTCGAGATTACGGCGTGGCAGGGCGTTACGGTGCCGGCGAAAACTCCCGTCGTCATCGTGAAAAAGCTGCACGCCGAGATCGTGAAGGCGCTGCAAACGCCCGAGGTGCGGGATCTGCTCGCCAAACAGGGCGCCACCGCGCACGCCGAGTCCCCGGCCGAGTTCACCGCCTTTATCAAGACCGAACGCGAGCGCATCGCGCGCGTCGCCCGGCAGGTCGGCGTCACGCTCGACTAATTTCCGTATGCTTCCGTGTGGTTCCGTGGCGCGCAGCTCGGGTAGCGCAAGCGCGTTGACTGTTCGGAGATGGAGGCCGCGAGTAGGCGGCATATTTGGCACGCACTTGAGCTAAATCAAATTATCTCTGCAACGTTGGGCTGCAGCAGATGAAGCGTCGTAACTCACCGCGCCTGGTGACGCGGCATGAGGAGCAAGGCTATGATTTCGTGCACTGTTGCTGGACGACATGCGTGAGACGAAGCTGGTGAAAAAGAAGCTGGGCATTTGAACGCTACCGCGGCACTACGCGGCGATGGCTGCGGTTACTCCAGCTTTGTGCCCGAGCGCTTCGCAACATCTGCCCACTTTTCCGCTTCGCTGCGGAAGAACGCCGTCAACTCCGCCGGCGAGCCGCCGACGGTGTTCGCGCCCTCCGCCGCGACGCGTTCCTTCATCTCGGGTGCGGCTAGCGCCTTCACGACTTCGGCATGAAGACGTGTGACGATGGAAGCCGGCGTCTTTGCCGGAAGGAAGAAGCCGTGCCAGTGCAGCGCCTCGAAATCCTTGACGCCGGCCTCGTGCAAGGTCGGGACGTCGGGCAGCGCCGCCGACCGCTTTAGCACCGAAATCCCGAGCGCGCGCAGTCTTCCGCTGCTCACGTAAGCGCGCACCACTGGAGGTGAGAGAAATGCAAACTGGACCTCACCGCTCAAGAGCGCAGTCTGGACCAGCCCCAAACTCTTATACGGGATATGCAGGGCGTCCACTTTCGTATCGAGCTTGAAGAGCTCACCGGTGAGATGCGGGAGGCCGCCGGTCCCTCCGCCGCTGAACGTGAGTGCTCCAGGCTTTGCTCGGGCGAGCGCCAGCAGCTCCTTCACGTTGCGCACGGGCAGTGAGGGGTGGACGACAAGGACCAGCGGGATCGACATCGTCTGTGAGACCGCGGCAAGATCGCGCTCGGCGTTAAAGGACAGCTTCGTATAAGTTGCCCGGCTCACTGTCAACGCCGAAGAAGCGTACAGGATCGTGTGTCCATCGGGCGCCGCGCGTACGACCGCTTCGGCGCCGATGTTCCCGCTCGCTCCCCCACGATTATCGACGATCACTGCCCGCCCTAAAGCGGGCGCAAGCCGTTGGGCAAAAATGCGGCCGAAGATGTCGGCATCGCCACCCGGCGCGAACGGCACCACGATCGTTATGGTCCGGGACGGAAATTCCTGCGCCCCGGCAGGACTCCCGAGGATCAGCAGCACCAGGAGAGCCGGCGTAAGGCGATAAGGATCTTTCATGCTGTTCTCCTTCGGTCATGGCCACGCTCTGGATGGGCCGCGGCTGACTTCAATGTCATCAAACTAGGCGCCCCGAGGCGATTAGACAAATTGATTGTTAGAATTCGCTACATTCACCCAGCTTATGGGAGACTTCCCGAAAGGCAGGTATGAAATCGAACGTCGACACCGTGGGGCAGCGTATCGATCTCAACCTGCTGGTTATTTTCGATGCGATCTACCGGTTGCGTAACCTGACGGCGGCGGGGCGAGAGCTGGGCTTAAGCCAGCCCGCGATGAGTCAGGCGCTCGGCAGGCTTCGTCTGACATTCAAGGACCCGCTTTTCGTTCGGCTGCCGCGCGGCTTCGAGCCTACTCCGCTGGCGAGTGAAGTCGCGCCGTCTCTGGTACGCGGGCTGTCCGAGATCCGCGGCAGCCTCGAGCGCAAGACCTTCGACCCGGCTCGTTCTGCGCGCGTTTTTAATATCGCTCAAGGCGATATCGCGGAATCGGCGCATCTGCCGGGGTTGCTGCGCGAAGTGAGCAAGACCGGTCCGGGCATACGATTGCATACCCTAGAAATAGAGGGGCCACGTCTGCGTGACGCGCTGGGAGACGGCGAGGTCGATATCGCTACCGGCGTCGACTACGACCTCGGCGCCGGATGTCGCCAGGCCAAGCTGCACGACAGCGATTACGCGTGCATCGTCAGAGGGGATCACCCGACGATAGGCTCGCGGCTCACCGTCAAGCAGTTCAGGACCGCGCAGCACATCCTCGTCAACCCCAGAGGTGCGGCTCATCATGGTCGAGTTGTCGAACGCGCATTATCGAGACGCGAAATCTCTGCGCGCATCGTTGCCGAGATATCGCACTTCAACGCGCTCGCTGCATTGATCACCAGCAGCGATTTCGTTGCGACCGTGCCAAATTTGCTGGCCCAGACGATGAAGCAGTTCGCCAATGTCAAGGTTTTGGCTCTGCCTATATCGCTGCCGAAATTTACGGTATCCGTGTATTGGCACGAGCGCTTTCACCGGGACCCCGCGAACATCTGGTTGAGGACCATTTATCTGAGTCTGTTTTATAAAACCAGACGTACACGTGTCTAGCGCACGGGGTCGGTTTTTGACTTTACACCAAGTCAACAAGCAAACAGGGTGGCGGATTCTGGCATTCCCCTTCACGCGGCAAGCGCTTCCGCAAGCGAACGCGTGAGCGCGGGCGCCGCCGCGCGCAGCTTCGCATCTTCTACCGCGCCTGGGACCAGGCTCGATTTACTGAAAGTGACGCAGAGACGAGGTGACGCGGTGACGATCTCTGCGGGCTGCGCGGGCTTCGATACTTCGTCACTTCATTGCCTCGTCACTCCATCACTGCTGAAGCGGCGGCCGTCTCTTTCAGCAGCGTCTCGCCAGGCTTGACGCGCGTGAACTGCACTGGACGCATCGCGATTTCAAAGCGGCCGTCGCGCCATGTGACGCAAATGTAATGCGAATTCGCAAGGTCGCGCGTGTCGGGAAAGTCGGAACGGTAGTGCGCGCCGCGCGAATCCTCGCGCGCCACCGCCGACGCGCGGATGGCCTTCGACACCAGCAACAGGCTCTTGAGATTCAACCAGTCGTGCCAGGCAAGGTTGAAAGCCAGGTTGGACGATTCCACGCCGGTCGCGTCGAGCCGTGCCTCCAGCTCTTCGAGCTCCACCTCCGCCCGCCGCAGGCTCGCGGCATCGCGGACGATGCCAACGTCGTTCCACATGATGTCGTAGAGCCGCTCCCGGATAGTGTTGAGATCACCGGCGGGTTTTCGCAATGGCGCGGTCGCGCAAGCGACCGCGTTTTCGACGGTCGCTTCATCTGGCTCGTGGAAGCTTCCGTTGTGACGCACCCAACCTGGCATGACATCTCCGGAGATACCGCCGAAGACCGTCGAATTGGCGACGCCGTTGCCGCCGAGTCGGTTGGCGCCGTGCACGCCGCCGGTGTCCTCGCCCGCGGCGAATAATCCCGGCAGCTCCGTCGTGCAGTCGCCTTTGAAAATGACGCCGCCCATCATGTAGTGCGCCGTTGGCACCACCTCCACCAGCCCGCCGGCGAGATCGAAGCCGCAGTCGTCGCAACGCTCGACCATGCCCTTGAATTCCTTGCGCACCCGCTCCGGCCCGAGGTGCGACATGCTGATATAGACGCCGCCGTTGGGTGTCACCCTGCCCGCCTTCATCTCGGCGAATATCGCACGCGAGACGATGTCGCGCGTCGCGCGCTCGCCCTTGGTGTCGTAGCGGCTCATGAAGCGGTCCTTCACCCCGTTGAGGAGGTATCCGCCCGAGCCACGCAGTCCTTCTTCCAGCACCGTGCCGGTCATGCGGGTGCCGGTCCCGGCGAGAAGTCCGGTCGGGTGGAACTGCACCATCTCCATGTCGCGCAGCGTCAGCCCCGCCCGCAGCGCCATCGCCATGCCGTCGCAGGTCTTGTCGCCGGACGGCGTGTGGTACTTGTACATGGTGGGGCCACCGCCGGTGGCAAGCAGCACCGCCTGCGCCTGCACGAACACGAACTCGCCGCTGCGTATGTCCATCATCAGCACGCCTGCGAGCGCCTTTCCGTCGCGGTCCTTGATGAACTCGATCGCGCGGTGCTCCTCCAGCCGGCCGATGCCGCGCGCCCATACCTGCTCGGCGAGGCGGTTGATGATCTCGATGCCGGTCAAGTCGCCCTTGTGCACGGTGCGGTCGAAGGTCTGCCCCGCGAATGCCTTCTGGTGAATGGTGCCGTCGGGATTGCGGTCGAAAAAGCAGCCGAGCTCGTTCTCGAGCTCGCGGACGCGCTCGACCGCGACGCTCACCAGCGTCCACGCAAGATCCTGGTCGGGCAGCCACTTGCCGCCCTCGATAGTGTCCATGAAATGGCGCTCGATCGAGTCCTCGGGCGCGAGTGCGACGTTGTAGCCGCCCTGCACCATGCGCGTGCAGCCGCATTTTCCCAGCAGCCCCTTCACCGCGATGGTGATGGAGAGCTTCGGGTCGGCCTGGTGCGCGTGCAGCGCCGCGAACAGCCCCGCCCCGCCGGAACCGAGTATCAGGATGTCAGTCTTGAGCCGTTTCATAAAAGCGCAGACACGAAGGACACAAAGGACACCAAGGAAATCAAGGCAGGCTTTGCAGAATAAATAGAGAGAACCAACTAACGGTATTTTCCGATTCCGAATTTCCCTCGTTTCGTGTCTTTCCTTCGTGTCCTTTGTGTCCTTTGTGTCTAAGCTTTGTCCTTCACGCCGAGGGAAGCGAGCGCCGCGGCGCGCTTCGAGCGCGCAGCCTGGTTGACCTCGGTATAGAGGCTGCCGCCGTGGCTGTCCATCGACACCAGCAGTGGGCCGAAGCCCTTCACGCGGAATTTCCACAGCGACTCGGGATGGAGGTCGTCGAGATCCACATCCTCGATTTTCTCGATCCACGTCGTCTCCAGCGCGGCCGCGCCGCCGACAACGGCAAGATAGACCCCGCCCAGTTCTCTGAACGCCGCGGCCGAGCCGTCGCGCAGGCCGCCCTTGCCGATGATGATGCGCGCGCCGTATTCGCTCATCAGCGGGCGGGTGAAGCGCTCCATGCGGTCGCTGGTGGTGGTGCCGACGCAGATCGGCTCGTATCCGGTTGGGGCAGCTTTGGTCTCGCCCACCCACCTCACGTTGGGCGCGGTGTGTATCAGCGCGTGGCCGCGCAGATCGAAGCGGGTTTTCCGCCCGCGGTCGAACATATGGATATGCGTCGCGTCGCGGATGCCGAACAGCGTGCCGTTCAGCGTCACGGTATCCCCGACGCGCAGCTGGCGCACCTGCTGCTCGGTCGCCGGCGGCGAAATATCGTGATGCATGGCTGGTCAGCGCCTGGCCGCGGTCCCCGCGGATTGCTCGCCCAGCTCCCGGCGGAACCAGAATTCGGTCCACAGCACGAACAGGCCGAAGCCGAGTTCGCCCCCGGCGATGCTGGCGTTGAAAAGCGTATCGCTGTCCGCGGTCCATCCAAGGAGCAGCGCCAGGATCATGCCGGCGATGGAGACGAGCCCGGTCCGGGACAGCGCCGGGTCCAGCCTGGCGGGATCGGCCATGTCGGCGCTCTCGCCGAACGCGGTTGCGAGATACAGGCGGCCGAACAGCACGCCCAGGCAGGCGAGCACGACGCCCGCGGCGAGCCATGCTGGCGACTCGAAGGGAGCATCGCGGCAAAAGTATTCGCCGACGATGACGAAAACGATCACCCAGAAAACGGCGGCGCGGCACTTGGCTTCGAACTGGACGCGGGTCATCGTCTCCTCTTCCCCGGCGGCTCAGAAACCATACGTCATGCCTCGCGGCGTGAAAGTCGCGCGGGCGCGGCGGGCGGAGTGGCACTGCATGTTTACGGCAACCGGGTTCATCGTGATATGCGTCGCCGCGGTCTCAACGTGCACCGCGAACGCCGTCGAATCGCCGCCCAGACCCTGCGGGCCGACGCCGAGCTGATTGACCGCTCGGGTAAGCGCTTCCTCGAGCTTCGCGCCTTCAAGGTCATCGCACCGGCTGCCGAGCGAGCGCGTCGCGGCGACCTTGGAGAGGTGCACGCACAGGTCCGCGGATCCGCCCACGCCGACGCCGACGATCGTCGGCGGGCAGGTCTTGCCCCCCGCATCGAGCACGCAATCCACGACAAAGGTCCTGATCGCGTCCACTCCTTCAGCCGGCACCGCCATCTTGAGCCAGGTGTTGTTCTCCGAGCCCGAGCCCTTGGGGATCATCTCGATCTCCAGCGTGTCGGCGCGGTCGGTAAAGTCGAAGTGGATGACCGGCACGTTGCGTCCACATGAAGTTTGCTCGTTGACGCGGGTGGTAGGGTGCACGATCGAGGATCGGAACGAATACTCGCGCGTCGAGCGCGCGCAGCCGAGACGGATCGCCTCCTTGAGCGCGGCTCCGTCCACCTCGACATTGCGCCCGATCCAGACGTTGTAGATCGGGATGCCGGTGTCCTGGCACAGCAGGTTATCGTTCTGCTCGGCGACCTGGATGTTCCGGATCATCGTCCCGAGGATCGCCTTGCCGGTGGCGTGGGTCTCGCCCGCGTCGAGCCGCTTGAAGCCCTGCTTGATGTCGGGCGGCAGCAGCTTGAGCGCGCGGATGTACAGCTCCTTGCACGCCTCCTCAACCTGCTTAAGATCCACCTTCATCGCTTCGCTCCGCTGATCAGTGACGGGGTGACACAGTGACGCCCCCTCACCCTACCCTCTCCCCCGGATGCGAGGGAGAGGGAGCTTTGTTTCGTCACTTCGTCACTGCGTCACCTGAACCGAGCGCCCGCTCAGTTCACCTGGAGCTTGCGCTCGCGAATGACCTTGGCCCAACGCACCGCCTCCTCGCGGATTGCTTTCGCGAAATCGGCGGACGGATTGCCAACCGGCGCCATGCCGATGTCGTCGAAGCGCTTGCGCAGATCCGCGCCCTCCAGCGCCTTGGCCGTGTCGCGGTAGACCTTGTCGATGACCGCCGCCGGCGTGCCGGCCGGTGCCATCAGCCCGAACCAGCCGAGGTTCTCGAAGCCTGGCAGTGTTTCGGCAATCGCCGGCACATCCTTCAACTGGGACGAGCGCTGCTTGCTGGTAACGCCGAGGGCGCGGAGCCTGCCCTGCTGCACGAAGGCGATCGCGGCCGACAGGTTGGGCGTGACGAAAATGATCTGCCCCGCCACCAGGTCCACGATTGCGGGACCTTCGCCCTTGTACGGGATATGGACCGCATTGATTCCGGCCGCAAACAGGAAGTTCTCAGCGGCGAGGTGCGTCTGCGTCGCCACGCCGGCTGAACCGAACGTAATCGCGCCGGGCTTTGCCTTGGCGATCGCGATCAGCTCCTTGACGTTCTTCGCCGGGAAGCTCGGATGCACTGCAACGATCTGCGGCCCGCTCGCCACGTTGGTGATCGCAACCAGGTCCTTCTCCGGGTTCCAGGCGAGCTTCTTGTACATGTACTGGTTCGCGGTGACGATCGAGCCCGAGGTCATGAACAGTGTGTAGCCGTCCGGGGGCGACTTCGCAGCAAGTTCGCCGCCGATGTTGCCGCCTGCGCCCGCGCGGTTGTCCACCAGGATCTGCTGGCCCCACGCCTCGGTCAGCTTCAGCGCCAGCAGGCGCGTCACGATGTCGGTCGCGCCGCCCGGCGCGAACGGCACGATGATCCGCACCGGCTTGGCGGGATAGGCCGGTCCTGAACCTGTCGAAGCGGTCTGGGCATGGGCTGCAAAACCGATCCACATCGCGGCTGGCAATGCGAGCCATCTGCCGATATGCATGATTCTCTCCTGAACGTCGTTTTATTGGGAACAGGGACCCGGACAACCTTACCCGATAAGCGCCTGCCGCAGCAAGGCGGAGGGGTTTAGAGTCCGCCGGCCTCGATGGCGAGCCGCCTCAGTTCGCGGCGCAGCTTCTCGCGCACCGTGCGGTACGCGGGCCGGTTGATGACGTTCGCGACCTCGTAGGGGTCCCGGTCGAGATCGTAGAGCTCGTCCAGCTCGCCATTGCGGCTGCGGCTTACCCAGCGGATGTACTTGTGGCGCTCCGTGCGGACGGCCTTGTAGGTCATGCCGACGAGCCAGGGATAGGCGTTCTCGGCCCAGTACTCCATCAGGAACGACTTGCGCCAGCCCGCGCCGCTTTTTCCCTTCCTTCCGGTGAAGAGCGGCAACAACGAGCGGCCCTGGATCTGCGGTCCCGGTCTTCCGCCCGCGAGCTGTATCAGCGTCGGCGCGATGTCCTGGCAGATGACGAGGTCCTTCACGCGCGAACCGGCCTTGATGCGCCCGGGGTAGCGCGCGATGAACGGCGAACGGATGCCTTCTTCGTAGGCAAAACGGCGCTCGGGTCCCAGCCCGTGTTCGCCGAAGAAATAGCCGTTGTCGCTGAAAAACAGGATGAAGGTGTCTTCGAGCTGGCCGGTCTTTTCGAGCGCCGCGAGCAGCATGCCCACGCCCTCGTCCACCGCCGCCATCATGCAGGCGCGCAGCCGGATCTCCTCCTGCTCGCCGGCGTGAATCGCGTCGAGCAGCACGCGGGATTGAGCATTGGTTCTCAGCCGGAGCGCCTCTTCCCATGCCGGCTTCTGCTTCACGATCTCGGCGACCGCAAGCATATTCGGTTTCTTCGGGAAGACGCAGCCAAGGTACCGGTCCTGGTGCCGCTCGGCGGGACGGTACCCGTCCATCTTGAAGGTGCCGTCCGCCGCCTGCTCCGCGTCCGGATGCACTGCCTTGTGCGCGAAGAAGAGCGACCAGGGCCGGTCGTGCTTGCGGCTCACGAAGTCCACCGCCATCCCATTCATGATGTCGGTGATGTAGCCGGTGTGCTGCACGTAATGGCCCTGCTCGTTCAGCTTCGGGTCCTGCAACCGGCCGTGGCCATCGAAGCTTACCCAGAAGTCGTAGCCCGGCCGCGGCCGGCCCTCGTTGCCCATGTGCCACTTGCCGATGTGAGCGGTTTCGTAGCCGAGGCGCCTCAGTTCCAGGTGGTAATTTGGCAACCGGTGGCTCGCAGCGTCGCGCGCGACGTTGTCGATGATGCCGTGGCGGCTCGCGTACTGGCCGGTGAGGACGGACGCGCGGTTGGGCGAGCAGATCGGCGTGGTATGGAACGCGCGCTCGAACAGCACGCCTTCGTGCGCGATGCGGTCGATGTGCGGTGTCTTCATGTACGGGTGCCCACCCGCGCCGAACTCGTCGTAACGGAGATCGTCGATCAGGATGATGAGAAAATTGGGCCGCTGCTTCATACCGTGTGATTCCGTGGCCGAATGGTTGTTACGTTCAAACTATGTTGAGCAGGAACGCGAGTCCGGCCACGAGCGTCGCCCCCGCCGCAACGGCAAGCAGACTCTTATGCCAGTCGCGCCAGGCCAGGAACTCCAGCGCGAGCAGCCGCAGCCCGCCCGCCAGGTGCGCGGCAAGCAGCAGCACCAGCGCCGTCTCCGCGCACTTCACCAGCGGCTGGTCGCTCCAGCGGAGGAAGGATTCCAGCCGCGCCTCGCCGTGCAACGCCTGCCCCAGCGCCCAGAAATGCAGCGGCATGAAGAGCGACAACATTATTCCGGACACACGGTGTACCAGGAATGCCCAGTACGCGGGATGGTTCCGTGCGCGGAAGTCGCTCTTCATTTCATTACCCGTGACGAGTACAGGTGACGAGATAAGGGTGACGAGATACGGGTGACGGGTCTCTGATTGAGGCGCTTTTCGTCACCATTAATCGTCACCTGCATTCGTCACCCTTATTCGTCACTGTCAGATAAAAACGGCGTAAACGGCGCGCCCGCCCCACATGACGAGGGTCATGGCGACGGCAAGCATCGCGACATCCAGGCCGCGCCCGCGCCAGCCGAACGTTTCCGCCAGCACGTTGCGCAGCCCGATCGGCGCGTGCACCGTCACAGCGAGCACGAACAGTGTATAAAACGCCGCCCACCCGAAGCTCCCGCGCGTGCGGTCGAGGATCTCGGCTGCCGACAGGCCGTTGCGCACAGCGTAGATGATCGTGACGAGGTGCACCACCACGCACACGGCGAGCACCGCCGCGCTGATACGTTGTGCGGTCCAAATGAGCACTTGGGCGCGAACGCTCATTGCCGTTCTCCGCATCCGAATGATGAATGATGAATGATGAATGATGACCCGTTCCGCGTCGCGGGTTCTGCACCCCTATTCATCATTCCGCATTCTGCATTCATCATTGCTCTTCAAGCTCGCCGCGCAAAGCGGCAAGCGCGGCGGCGCGCTTCAAGCCGGCGATGGAAGCCGTGGGCGAAATTTGCATGGGACAGCGTTCACTGCAGCTCATGTGGGTGTGACAGGCATGGCAGCCGGCGTCCCCTGCCACCGCCGCCAGCCGTTCTCGGTTGCCGGTGTCGCGCGCGTCGTTCACCAGCGTCCAGGCGCGGTTCAACGCCGCGGGGCCGAGATAGTCCGGATTCCATGCGACGACGTCGCACGAGCTGTAGCACACGCCGCAGCCGATGCATTCGATCGCGGCGTCCGCCAGGCGCCGCGCCGGCGAAGCAGGTGGCACGCGCGCGAAGTCGTCCCTGCGCGTGGTGGCGCCGCGGAACTGCCCGCGCGCCTCCGCCCACTTGTCGAAAAACCCGCTCATGTCCGTGACCAGGTCGCGCACCACCGGCAGGTTGTTAAGCGGCGCGATCTCGAGCCGGCCGTCCTCGGCAACCTTGTCGATGTGGGTGCGGCAGGTCCAGCGCGCCCGGCCGTTCACCGTCATCGCGCACGAGCCGCACATCCCGACTCGACATGCGAACCTATAAGCAAGCGTGGGATCGAGCCGGCGCTGGATGTCGGTGACGACGTCGAGCACGGTCTGGCTCTCGAGCCGCGGCACCTCGAAAGATTGAAAATGGCCGCTCTCCGTCCCGCGCCATACGCGCACGCTAAGCGTGCGCGAGTGAGGCGGGAGGCGGGAGGCGGGAGGCGGAGGAAAACCCGCTTCAGGCATGGGGTTGCGCCCTGTTACTCCTCACCCCTCACCCCTCACCCCTCACTCCTCACGCCGCTACGCGCTCTCGTAGAGGCGCGTGAGTACGAACTCGCGATGGCCCAGGGCCTCGGCGGCGGTGAGCCGGCCGTTGCAGGTGCGCAGCATGATTTCGATCAACTCGTCGCCGGTCTGGTCGAGGTTCTTCTGCCGCTGCAGCAGTCCCGTGCAGTCATAGTCCACGTGCTCGGACATGGTGCGGGCGGTGCGCGGATTGGCGGTGAGCTTGATCACCGGGATGATCGGGTTGCCGATGACATTGCCCTGTCCGGTCGGAAAGAGATGGACCACGTAGCCCGCAGCGGCCAACAACGTCACCATCTCCGCTGCGGCCGACGAAGAGTCCATGAACCACAAACCGGGCCTGGTCGGCGTCTCGGCCTTGTCGAGCACGCCGATCACTTTGCACTTCTTGCCGATTTTCTGAATGTTGCCGAGCGCTTTTTCCTCGATGGTAGTCAGCCCCCCGGCGATGTTGCCCTTGGTCGGCTGCGAATCGGACAGATCGCTGGTCTTGTGGCGCTCGATGATTTCCTGGTAGCGGTTGAACATCTTCATGAACTGCTCGCGCACCTGCGGCGTGGCGCAGCGGTCGGCGACGATGCTCTCGCCGCCGGTGATTTCCGTGGTCTCGCCGAAGCACATCGTCACGCCCAGCGGCTCGAGCTTGTCGAACGCGCTGCCGACGGTGGGGTTGGAGCCGCAGCCGGAAGTGGTGTCGGATTCGCCGCACTTGGTGGAGACCCACAGGTCGCCGATCGGGCAACTCTCGCGTTGCAGCTCGGAGGCCCATTGCACGTATTCCTTGGCGACCTTGGAGGCGCGCAGGATGGTGTCGTGGTCGCCGTGCAGTTCGATACCGAAGCCGGTGACCGGCTTGCCGGTCTTGGCGATGCCGTCCACGACTTTCTTCGCCCAGCCCTCCTCGATGCAGATCACGACGACGGCGGCGACGTTGGGGTTGGCGCCCGCGCCGATCAGCGTGCGGAAGTGCAGGTCGAGGTCGGCGCCGAACTGCAGCCGGCCGTAGGGATGCGGGACCGCCAGCGTGCCCTTGACGTTGTTGGCAACAGCCTCGGCGGCGGCGTTCGACAAGTCGTCGACCGGCAGGATAAGTACATGGTTGCGAACGCCGACACGGCCGTTCTCGCGCCGGTAGCCCCAGAACGTGGTCTTGTTGGAAACCATATTTTCAGAACCTCTCGATAAGTACCCCTCGATGGGGCATCAAAAAGAATGATGCGAACGGGCGCCGGACTTCTCACCAGCGCTTGGTCTTGATGTTGTGCACGTGGGCGTGCTCGCCCGTCTTGATGTCGGCGACGGCCTTGCCGATGTCGAAGCCGTACTTGATGACGGTGTCGCCCTTCCTGATTTCCCGGGTAGCGACCTTGTGCCCGATGGGTATGTCGTTCAGCGCCTTGACCTTGATGGTGGAATCGTCCTCCATCACCCAACCTGTCAATTCCTGGCCGGACTTGATGCCCTCGATCACCGCGACGCCCACGGTGTCCTTCTTGTCGTGAACCAGAATATGGATCATCTCGACTCCTGAATCGGGCCGGCATGCAGGCGGGCCCGGGATGCACAAGTAACTGCGACGGATTATGGCGGCAATCGTAGCGCGCAAGCCGGCCCGATTACAAGGGTTTTCCCAGCGTGGAGTTCTACAATCTGGACAGCGCTCGGCGCGCGGCCCCGATCTGGGCCGGGTCCTTTGAATGCTGCAGCAGCCACTGAAACTGCGCGCGCGCTTCGTCCCGGTAGCCGGCGCGCGCGAGGCTCATGGCCTCGGCCAGCCGGGCCTGCAGCGCCAGCGCGTCGGTCGCCCGCGAACCGTCGGCTAGCGCGGCGCGCAGTCTCCAGCGCTCAAGCGGCGCCGGCGCAGGCCGCGCAGATCAGTGAAAGCAGTACCCGCATCGGAAGATTCTATATCCCGGAGGCGCCGCTTAATGACCCGGGGCGGCAACAAAAAAAGGCGGCTTGCGCCGCCTTCTTATTGGAGCGCTTCCGCGCTCGTCGTTATTGCTGCTGGGTTTCGCCTGGCTCGCCCGTGTCGTCAATCGCGAGCTTCTCGCGGATGCGTGCCGCCTTGCCGGTGCGCTGGCGCAGGTAGTAGAGCTTGGCGCGCCCGACATCACCGCGGCGCTTGAGATCGATGCTGGCGATCAGCGGCGAATAGGTCTGGAACGTGCGCTCCACGCCCTCACCGGAAGAGATCTTGCGAACGATAAAGGAGGAGTTCAGCCCGCGGTTGCGCTTTGCGATGACCACGCCTTCGTAGGCCTGGACGCGCTTGCGGTCGCCTTCCACCACGTTGACGTTCACCACCACGGTGTCGCCGGTCGAGAATTCGGGTAGCGCTTTCCCGAGACGCTTTATCTCTTCGTTTTCGAGCTGCTTGATGATGTCCATTCTTAAGTTCCTTCCAATTCCTTCCTGAATTCTTCCAGCAGCGCCCGCTCGTCGGTGGTAAGCGCGCGCTGCTCCAGCAAATCCGGGCGCCGTTGCCAGGTGCGTCCCAGGGCCTGCTTCAGCCGCCAGCGGGCGATCTCCGCGTGGTTGCCCGATAGCAACGTCTGCGGCACCGCCTCGCCCGCATAAATCTCGGGACGGGTGTAGTGCTGGCAGTCGAGCAGCCCGTTTACGAACGAGTCCTGGCTCGCCGACTCGGCATCACCCAGCACGCCGGGCAACTGCCGCACCACCGCGTCCATCAAAACCATCGCCGCCAGCTCGCCGCCCGACAGCACGTAATCGCCGATCGAGATCTCCTCGTCGACCGCGCGGGCGATCAGCCTTTCGTCCACCCCCTCGTACCGCCCGGCCAGCAGCACCAGTCCCTGCAGCCCCGCCAGTTCCATCACCACACGGTGACTCAACAGCCGTCCCTGCGGCGACAGGTGGACGACCTTCGTCCGCTTCACATCCAGGCCGCTGCTCTTCTGCCGCTGGCGCGCCGCGTTGAGCGCCTTCTCCAGCGGCTCGGCCATCATCACCATGCCGGGGCCGCCGCCGTACGGGCGGTCGTCCACCGTGCGATAGCTGTTGGCCGCGAAGCTGCGCGGATTCCACAACACCAGTTCGAACAGCCTGCGCTCCCGCGCCCGGCCCGTCACCCCGCTCTCGGTGACGGCCTCGAACATTTCCGGGAACAGCGTGACGACGTCGAAATGGAACATGGCCTGGGCCTAGTAGTCCGCGTCCCACTCCACCCGCACCACGCCGGAGGCGAGGTCCACTTCCCGCACCACCTCCGCGATGAACGGGATCAATCGCTCCCGCTCTCCCGCCACCACCAGCACGTCGTTCGCGCCGGTCTGCAGGATACCGCTTATCCGGCCGAATTCCCGCGCGTCTCCGTTCACCACTGCCAGGCCGATCATATCGACCCAGTAATATTCGCCGTCACCGGCCCGGGGCAGCGCCTCCCGCGGCACCGCCACCGCCATTCCCCGCAGCGCCGCAGCGGCATCGCGGTCATCGCAACCTTCGAGCCTGGCTACCAGGTCGCGGCCCTGGACTCTCGCCTCCGCTACGGCGACTTCCCGCCAGCCGCTTGCGCTTTCAACCCACCAGGTTTTGTAGGCCAGCAGACTCTGGGCCTCTGCCGTGTCCGGCTGAATCCTGGCCCAGCCCTTCACGCCAAACGGGGCGGCTATCCGCCCCATATTCACCAGTTTCTCAGGCAGGTTTCGGCTCACCGAGTTGCTTGACGAGCCGCGCCACGGTGTAGCTCATCTGCGCGCCCTTACTCTTCCAGTGCGTCAGGCGCGCGTTGTCGATGCGCAGCCGTTCCTGGCCCTCGGGCGCCTTCGGATTGTAAAAACCGATGCGCTCGATGAAGCGGCCGTCGCGCGAGCGGCGCGAATCGGCCACCACCATATTGAAAAACGGACGCTTTTTGGCGCCGCCGCGTGCCAGTCGAATGACCACCATGGTTTTCCTGCCCCGAAAATGCGGAAAGGGCGTGATTTTACGCTAGTTTTTGGCAATTTCGCAAGGCGAATGGCGCGCGGCCGACAGGCCAACGAAAGAGCACCTCTACCGCAGCCGCGCGCCATTAACTCCCTGATTTCCTTTCCATTATGCCGTCGCGCGACAAAGCGCCGCGAAGGCATTGCGGTAACATGCTCCGTTGCTCAATCGGAATGCGTCATGACCTCCGCCCGAAATGTCGCTACTACCATCGAAGCCGCGCTGACCGAGCGTTTCGGCGCCGCACCCGCCGTCGACTCCGCCCTGCCCGGACTCGATGAACTCGCACGCATGGCCGGCCACCGCTCGCACCGGAGATTCGCCGACCACGCCGTGGCACCGGCGTTGCTGGAACTGCTGTTCGCGTGCGCGCTGTCGGCGCCGTCGAAATCCGACCTGCAGCAGGCCGACATCGTGCGTGTCGCCGAACGCGCAAGAATCAAGGCGATCGCCGATGGCATTCCCGACATGCCGTGGATCGCGAACGCGCCGGTGTTCCTGGTGTTCTGCGGCAACAATCGCCGCATCCGTCAAATCGGCGAGTGGCGCGGCAAGCCGTTCGCGAACGAGCACCTCGATCACTTCATGAACGCCGCGGTGGACGCGGGCATCGTGATGACGAGTTTCATCCGCGCCGCGGAAGCCGTCGGCCTCGGCTGCTGCCCGATCAGCGCTGTACGCAATCAACCTGAAGCGACGAGCCGCTTGCTCGATCTGCCGGCCGGCGTGTTCCCGGTAGCGGGCCTCTGCGTCGGTTATCCCGCCGAGGAAGGACGCATCACGCCGCGCCTGTCGCTGCAGGTGACGGTGCACACGGACCGCTACGATGAGGCCGGCTTGAAGGAAAAAATCGAAGCCTACGACCGCCGGCGCGACACCGCGCTGCCGTACCGCAGGCAGCGCAATCCCGAACGTTTCGGCAAGGCGGATTTCTACGGCTGGTCGGAAGACAAGGCGCGCCAGTACGCCGTCCCCGAGCGGGAAGATTTTGGCGCTTTCATACGAAGCCAGGGATTCAGCCTTCGTTGAGCCTCGATCCACGGTGGAACTTCCCGCTCAATCGAAGGCGCTCCCGGGCGGTCAGGACAGCATCCCTTGAGGAATGCGCTGACACCAGTTAGCGCATTCCTGGGAACATGCCCTTCATGCCCCTCATCATCTTGGCCATGCCGCCCTTGGCCATCATCTTCATCATCTTCTGCGTCTGCTCGAATTGGTTGAGCAGGCGGTTCACTTCCTGCACCGTCGCGCCGGCGCCGGCGGCGATGCGGCGCTTGCGCGAGGCTTTGATGAGCTCCGGCTTCGCGCGCTCGCCGGGTGTCATCGAATTGATGATGCCCTCGAGACGGCGTATCGCCTTGTCATCCATGCCCAGCGCGCCCTGTTGCGCGAGCTGCCCGAGGTTTCCGGGCAGCTTGTCCGCGAGCCCGGCGAGCCCGCCCATCTTGCGCATCTGCGCCACCTGCTGCTTGAAATCCTCGAGGTCGAAGTCCTTCCCCGACTTCACCTTCTTCGCGAGCTTTTCCGCCTCGGCAACGTCGACGCTCTTGTGCACGTCCTCGATGAGGGAAAGCACGTCGCCCATGCCGAGGATGCGCGAGGCCATGCGGTCGGGATGGAACGGCTCGAGTGCGTCCAGCTTCTCGCCCACGCCCGCGAACTTGACCGGCTTGCCGGTCACGCTGCGCACCGACAGCGCGGCGCCGCCGCGCGCGTCGCCGTCCAGCTTGGTGAGGACTATGCCGGTCAGCGGCAGCGCATCGCCGAACGCTTTCGCCGTATTGACCGCGTCCTGCCCCTGCATCGCGTCCACCACGAACAGCGTCTCGATCGGCTTGAGCGCGGCATGCAGCTCGCCGATCTCGCGCATCATTTCCTGGTCGATCGCGAGCCGGCCCGCGCTGTCCACGATCAGCACGTCGGCGTAATGCTTGCGCGCGTAGTCGAGAGCCCGCACCGCGATGTCCACCGGCTTTTCTCCCACTGCGGACGGGAAAAACTCCGCCTCCACCTGGCCGGCCAGCGTCTTCAGCTGCTCGATCGCCGCCGGCCGATAGACGTCGCAGCTGGCGAGCAGCACCTTCTTCCTGAGATCCTTCCTGAGCCAGCGCGCGAGCTTGCCGGCGGTGGTGGTCTTCCCCGAGCCCTGCAGCCCCGCGAGCAGGATCACCGCGGGCGGCTGGGTGGCGAAGTCGAGCGAATCGTTCTTCTCGCCCATGAGCGCAACCAGCTCGCGGTAGACCACGCCCACCGCCGCCTGGCCGGGCGTGAGGCTGCCGACCACTTCCTGGCCGAGCGCTTTCGCGCGCACGTTGTCGATGAAAGTCCTCACCACCGGCAGCGCGACGTCGGCCTCCAGCAGCGCGACGCGGACCTCGCGCAGCGCTTCCTGGACGTTGGACTCGGTGAGCCGCGCCTCGCCGCGCAGCGTCTTGACCACGCGCGCGAGACGTCCTGTCAGATTGTCGAACACGAGTACGGGTTGGGGTTGGTGTACACTCGGAAAGTGCCCGAAATTCTACCTTATTTAGTCAACGCCCTGCTCTACGCCGCACTCGCCTATTACTCCTGGCGCACGCGCTGGAGCGCCGCGGGCGCTGCCACGCCGGCCACTGCTGCTGCCAACGTTTTCGACCACTACGCGGTGCTGGCGCCGCTCGGGCTGCATACCTTCCTCATTGCGCGCGCGGTGTTCGCGCCCGACGGGCTGCACCTCGGTATCGGCAACGCGATCTCGACGATCCTGTGGCTGACGGTACTGATCTACTGGCTCGGCAATTTCTTCTATCGCCTCGACGGCCTGCAATCGCTGGTGCTGCCGTTGGCCGCTGCGGCCGCATTGCTTCCGGCGCTGGTGCCTTCGTTGAAGCCCTTGCCGAACACCGAGCTCATGGCGTTCAAGATGCACCTGCTGATCGCAATGCTTGCCTACAGCCTGTTCACGATCGCCTCGTTGCACGTCGCCCTGATGGCGCTGCTCGAGCGGCGCCTGCACGACGGCAACCTGCCGCGCGCGCTGCAGGGACTGCCGCCGCTGCTGGTGATGGAGACGCTGCTGTTCCGCATCATCTGGGCCGGCTTCATCCTTCTCACCCTCACGCTCGCGAGCGGCATGATCTACTCCGAGGAGTTGTTCGGACGCGCGGCGCGTTTCAACCACAAGACGATGTTCGGCGTGCTGTCATGGGTGATCTTCGCGGCTCTCCTCGTCGGCCGGCACGTCTACGGCTGGCGCGGGCGCGTCGCGGTGCGTTGGACGCTCACCGGCTTCCTCATGCTGGTGCTCGCCTACATCGGCAGCAAATTCGTCCTCGAAGTCATTCTGGGAAGAGCGTGAATCGTGATTCGTGAGTCGTGATTCGACCCGGACTTCGCTTCTCATCACCCATCACTCATCGCCCACGGCAGCGCGGTTCGACAAGGTGCAACCATGGAAATGCTCATTCTGGCCTTCCTGATACTCCTCAACGGCTTTTTCGCGATGGCCGAGGTGGCGCTGCTCACCGCGCGCAAGCCCCGCCTCGCCGCACTCGCGAATCAGGGCGACACGCTGGCCGCCGCTGCCGTGAAGCTGGGCGGGGAGCCGACGCGCTTCTTGTCCACCGTCCAGATCGGAATCACCTCGATCGGCCTGCTCATGGGCATCTTCGGCGAGGCGGTTCTCGCCGCGCCGTTGGGCGCCTGGCTCCAATCACTGGGACTGGAAGAGAAGGCGAGCGGCGCCGCAGCAACTGCCTTCGTCGTGATCTCGGTGACCTATGTGTCCATCGTCGTCGGCGAGCTGGTGCCCAAGCGCCTCGGCCAGCACAACGCGGAAAACATCGCCAGGCTGGTCGCGTGGCCGATGCGCTCGCTTGCCGTGATTTCCGCCCCGTTCGTACAGCTGTTGACGGCATCCACCAACGCAGTGCTCAATCCGCTGCTCAGGCTGCTGCGCATCCGGCCGCAGGAATCCAGCGCGCAGCCGCTCTCGGCCGAGGAAATCCGCACCATTGTGCTCGAGTCCTCGAACTTCCTGCCCAAGAAGCACGTCTCGATCCTGCTCAATCTCTTCGACCTCGAGGCGATCACGGTGAACGACGTGATGGTGCCGCGCAATCACCTCGACGCGGTGGACATCGACGCCCCGATTGAGCAGATCCGGCACCAAATCGCCACCGCACATCACCGGCGGCTCCTGGTCTACCGTGGGAACCTGGACGAGGTGGTGGGCACGCTGCGGGTGCGCGATGTGCTCGCTCTGGGGCAGAACGAGGAGCTCACCAGGGAAAAACTGCGCGAGATCGCACGCGAGCCGAATTTCGTGCCGGCCGGGACGCCATTGTTCTCACAGTTGCAGCACTTCCAGGAGCAGCAGGACCGGTTGAGCCTGGTGGTGGACGAGTACGGCGAGTTGCTGGGTCTGGTCACGATGGAGGACATCCTCGAGGAGCTCATCGGCGAGTTCACCACGCAGTCGCCGCTGCAGACCGGCGGTTTCGTAAAACAGACCGACGGCAGCTACCTGGTGGAGGGCGCAACGCTGCTGCGGGAGTTGAACCGCAAGCTGGGCTTCAACTTCCCTCTGGACGGGCCGAAGACGCTGAACGGCCTCATTCTCGAGTACCTGCAGGACATACCCGTGCCCGCCACCAGCATCAAGATCGCCGGCCACGCGTTGGAGATTGTCCAGACCCACGACCGGGTGGTGAAAGCGGTGCGGGTCCTGCCGCCGGTCGCCGCTTGATGCCCCGGACCCCGCCCGGGGGTAGGGGTGGCAAACTGTCCTTTACAAACCCGGCCAAGACGTGCATCATTTTGTTAACACTCGCACCTAACCTGTTGGTTCATTAGGGCAATCGGGGGGTCGGTCATGGCAACGGCAGCGCTAGCGGCTAGGAAGCCGGACATCAAGGAATTCAACTTCACCTGGGTCGGCACGGACAAGGGCAACAAGACCATCCGTGGCGAAATGCGGGCGAGCGGTGAGGCGCAGGTCAATGCCACACTGCGCCGCCAGGGCATCCGGGTCGTCGAGATCAAGAAGCAGAAGCTCAGGGGCGGCGGCAGGATCACCGACAAGGACATCACGCTGTTCACACGCCAGCTCGCGACCATGATGAAGTCGGGTGTGCCGCTGCTGCAGGCGTTCGACATCGTCGGCAAGGGCCACACCAACGCGGCGGTCGCCCGGCTGCTGATGGACATCAAGACTGAAGTCGAGACCGGGTCGAGCCTGAAGCAGGCGTTCGAGAAGCACCCGCTCTACTTCGACGCGCTGTTCTGCAATCTGATCGGCGCCGGCGAGCAGGCCGGTATACTCGATTCGCTGCTGGAACGGCTCGCGACCTACAAGGAAAAGATCCTCGCCATCAAGAGCAAGATCAAGGCGGCATTGTTCTACCCGCTGGCAATCGTGGTGGTGGCGGTCGTCATCACGGCGGTAATCATGATCTTCGTGATTCCGGCGTTCAAGCAGGTGTTCTCCAACTTCGGCGCCGACCTGCCGGGGCCAACGCTGGTGGTGATGGCAATATCCGATTTCTTCGTCGAATACTGGTACGCCATCTTCGGCAGCGTCGGCGCGGGTCTCTACATGTTCTTCTGGACCTGGAAGCGCTCCCTGAAAATGCAGATTTTCATGGACCGCTTTATGCTGCGGCTGCCGCTGTTCGGCCATCTGGTACGCATCTCGTGCATCGCGCGCTGGTCGCGCACGCTCGCCACCATGTTCGCCGCCGGCGTACCACTGGTGGAAGCGCTGGAGTCGGTGGCCGGCGCCGCCGGCAACTACGAGTACTACGTTGCCACCAAGAAGATCCAGAGCGAAGTATCGACCGGTTCGAGCCTCACCTCGTCGATGCAGGGCACCGAGGTCTTTCCCAACATGGTGATCCAGATGGTATCGATCGGCGAGGAAGCCGGTTCGCTCGACGCCATGCTGAGCAAGGTCGCCGACTTCTTCGAGGCGGAAGTGGACGACGCGGTCGAAGCGCTGTCGAGCCTGATGGAACCCATGATCATGGTAGTGCTGGGCACCCTCATCGGCGGCATGGTGATCGCGATGTACCTGCCCATATTCAAGATGGGCCAGGCCATTTGACGACGGGATTCAGGAGTCAGGTTTCAGGGAAAGCGATTTGCTGCCCGTTGGTGCCCTGAATTCCGAATACGGAATCCTGAATTCTTGATGTTGCAAGTTTCCTTCTACACCCATCCCGCGTTTCTCGTCGTCGTTGCGGTGGTCGCCGGCCTGATGGTCGGCAGCTTCCTCAATGTCGTCATCCACCGCCTGCCGAAGACGTTGGAGCGGCAGTGGCGCGCCGAATGCGCCGAGCTCGCCGGGACACCGCTCGCGCCCGTCGCAAGATATGATCTCGTCGCCCCGCGCTCGGCGTGTCCGAAGTGCGGCAGCAAGATCACTGCGGCCCAGAACATACCGCTCGTGAGCTATCTCGTTCTGCGCGGAAGATGCGCCAGCTGCCGCGAGCCGATCTCGCTGCGCTACCCCGTCGTCGAGACTGTTTCCGGCGCGCTGGCCGGCTACATTGCGTGGCGCTACGGACTGAGTTCCGCCCTGTTCGGCGCGCTGATCTTCACCTGGGCGATGATCGCGCTCACCTTCATCGATCTCGACACTTTCTATCTCCCGGACAACATCACGCTGCCATTGCTGTGGGCAGGCCTGCTATTCAATACCGGCGGCACTTTCATCGACCTTCGCTCGGCCGTGATCGGCGCGGCCGCTGGCTATCTTGCACTGTGGTCGGTGTTCTGGGCCTTCAAGTTCGCGACCGGCAAGGAAGGCATGGGCTACGGCGACTTCAAGCTTCTCGCGGCGATCGGCGCCTGGCTTGGATGGAAGATGCTGCCGCTGGTTATCCTGCTTTCCTCCGTGGTCGGTGCCGTGGTCGGGATCGCGTTGATCGTGTTCGCAAAGCACGCTCGCGAGAAGCCTATTCCGTTCGGCCCCTATCTCGCGGTCGCCGGACTGATCGCGCTGTTCTGGGGTGAGCAGATCAACAGGCGCTATCTCGACCTCTTCTAGCATGACTTATTGCGTCGGCCTCACCGGCGGCATCGGATCGGGAAAATCGGCCGCATCCGCCCGCTTCGAAGCGCTCGGCGCGGCAGTGGTGGACACCGACGAGATCTCGCGCGAGCTGACCGCGCCGGCCGGTGCCGCAATCGAGGAGATCCGCAGGCAGTTCGGCGCGGAAGTCGTCGCTGCCGACGGCGGCCTCGACCGCGCCCGCATGCGGCGCCTAGTGTTCGGCGACGCCGCCGCGAGGAAAAGACTGGAGGCAATCCTGCATCCATTGATCCGCGCCCGCACGCGCGCCGCCATTGCCGCGGCCGCGCAGCCGTACGTCGTCGTGGTCGTGCCGTTGCTTATGGAGACGGGCGCCTGCTCCGAGTTGATCCAGCGCGTGCTGGTGGTGGATTGCGCGGAAGAAGAGCAGGTCCGCCGCACCATGGCCCGCAGCGGCCTGTCCGCAGAGGAGGTGCGCGAAATCATGGCAACGCAGCTGCAGCGCACCGAGCGCTTGCGGCGTGCCGACGACGTGCTTGCCAATGACGGCGATCTCCCGGCGCTGCACCGGCGGGTCGCGCAACTGCACGCCAAGTACCTCGATCTGGCGCGCATGGCATAAGTGGACAGCGCGCACTTACCGACCCGGCCGGTATCCAGTAATGCCTTTATTTTTTTCGGGTTATAGTCAATACTTAGCCGCAAATTTGGGTCCAACGGATGGCGACCAATACCACCCCTAGCGTGATCGGCTACGAGCACCCGCTGAGCGAGCGCGTGCGCACGTTGCTGCGGCTCGAGGACATGTTCGAGCGGGTGGACTATTTCCTGCACAAGAACGATCCGCAAGAGCATCACGTGGCGCTGCTGTCGATCTTCGAGATGCTCGACGTGTCGGGACGGGCTGACCTGAAATCCGACCTGCTACAGGAATTGGAGCGCCAGAAGCACACGCTCGAGGCGCTGCGCGAGAATCCCGACGTGTCCGAGGAGGCTCTCGACAACGTGCTGTGGCAGATCGATCAGGCGTCTTCGCGGCTGTTCCAGGCTTCGGGCAAGATCGGTCAGGAGCTGCGCGAGAACGAATGGCTGATGAGCATTCGCCAACGGACCAACATCCCGGGGGGCGTCTGCGAATTCGATCTGCCGTCGTACCACTACTGGCTGCAGCAGGGGCCGGAGCAGCACCGCCACGACCTGCAGCAGTGGCTTGCACCGTTCCTGCCGATACGTGACGCGATCGGCATCGTGCTGCGGCTGCTGCGCGAGTCCGGCAAGACCACCTCGCAGATCGCCTACCAGGGCGTCTACCAGCAGATGATGGCCGGCCGCATGTCCCAGATGCTGCGACTGCGGCTGAAGCGCGAGTACCATTGCGTGCCGGAGATCAGCGCCAACAAGTACGCGCTCAACATCCGCTTCACGACGCAGGAAGGCATACAGCGGCCCAAGGCGGCCGAATCCGACGTCGAATTCGATCTCACGTTCTGTAATCTTTAGGAATCTGTCGGACCGCGGTCCGACAGATTCCTTATTCAAAGAAATATGAGTCAAAACCCGCGTTCCGTCGCCTGCCCGACCTGCGGCACGCGCGTGGAATGGTCGTCGCAGAACGCCTTCCGCCCGTTCTGCTCGGATCGCTGCAAGTTGATCGACCTCGGGGCGTGGGCGAGCGAGCGCTACCGCGTACCGGTCATCGAAGACAAGGACGAGCTGGAGTCCAACGACACGGACGCGATACCACCGCCAGCAGCAAAGTAAAGTCACGCCAGCGGACTGTATCAGCGCTGCGCGGGCGCAGGTATCAACTCCAGGCTCCCCGCATCATGCCGATGCCGTGCGCGCCGCGCCGCCACGCCGGCTCCAGGTCGGCAGGCCGCAGCCCGCCGAGCGCATACACCGGCAGCGGGCAATCCTGCAGCAACGCGGCGAATGCGTCCCACCCCATGTTGGCTGCCCCGGGGTGACTCGGCGTCGGCAGCACGGGCCCGAGTAACGCCAGATCCACTCCCAGCACTTGTGCGCACGCCAATTCACCCGCGTTGTGACACGAGGCACCGACGAGATCCAGCGCCGGCCTGCGGTTCATCTGCCTGAGTTGCGCCGCGGTCAGGTGGACGCCGTCAGCGCCTGCTCTTTGCGCCAGCTCGACATCGGCGTTTACTAGCACTCGCGCGCCGCAGGCGTGCGCGAGCCGCACCACGGTCGTCGAGAAACGCAGCAAGTCACCGCCGGTCATTTCCTTTTCCCGAACCTGCAGCAGCTTGAGCCCGCCGGCGAGCGCGAGTTCCAGTCGTAGCAGAAATTCCCGCTCCCCAAGTTCGGCGGCATTGCTGATGGCGTACACCGGCGGCAGGCGCAGCGCGCGCATGATGGGCGTGTTCGCCGGCAGCAGCGGATCGACGCTGATCGCGTCGGGCGACTGCCACGAAAAGCGTTGATTCTCGCGCCCGTGCAGCGCCCCGGACCATCTGGCCACACGAAAAAAACGCAGCCGTACAAGGGCGTGGGCATAGTCGTAATCGCGGGTCAGCCAGGGAAAGGCGTCCTCGACGGTAATGCCGAGCTCCTCGTGCAGCTCGCGGCGCACTGCCGTGAGCGGCGCCTCTCCCGGTTCGATCTTGCCGCCGGGAAACTCCCAGTAGCCGGCATAAACCTTGCCCGCCGGCCTCTGCCCGAGCAGAAAGCGGCCGTCGCCATGGAGGATAACGGCGGCAACGACTTCAACTCTTGAGGGTGACGAGTGATGCGTGATGAGTGATGCGTCAGCGGCCGCGCCGTCTGTCCTACTCATCCTTCCGCCTTCCGCCTTCCGCCTTCATCCTGGTTTTTCCCGCCCAGTCGCGAGCGAACTGCCACGCCACCCGTCCGCTGCGCGAGCCGCGCTGCAGAGCCCATTGCAGGGCCGCCCGCTGCACCGTCTCGGCGCCGGCCCCCGGGACCTTGAAGTGCTCCAGCCAGACCGCGACGATCTTGAGATAGTCCTCCTGATCGAAGGGGTAGAAAGTCGTCCACAACCCGAAGCGCTCGGACAACGACACCTTCTCCTCCGAGGTCTCGCTGGGATGAATTTCCTCGCCGACGTGCTTGTAGTCGAGGTTCTCCTGCATGAATTCGGGCATAAGGTGCCGCCGGTTGGAAGTGGCGTAGATGAGGCAGTTCTCGGTCGCGGCCGCGATCGAGCCGTCGAGCACCACCTTCAGCGCCTTGTAGCCGGACTCGTCGGCCTCGAACGAAAGGTCATCGCAATACAACACGAAACGCTCGGGGCGTTCAGCGATGCGATCCACGATGTCCGGCAGGTCCACCAGGTCCTGCTTCTCCACCTCGATCAGCCGCAGCCCGCGCGGCGCGTACTTGTTGAGCAGCGCCTTGATGAGCGAGGACTTGCCGGTGCCGCGCGCGCCAGTGAGCAGCACGTTGTTCGCGGGATGGCCCTCCACGAACTGCCGGGTATTGCGCTCGACCAGGTCTTTCTGGACGTCCACGCCGCGCAAATCGCGCAACGCGATGCGGTGCACGTGCCGCACCGGCTCGATGTGGCCCCTGCCGTTCTTCTTGCGCCAGCGGAAGGCGATCGAAGCGTCCCAGTCCGTCTGCGGCGCATCCTGCGGCAGCAGCCGCTCCATCCGCGCGAGCAGCGCTTCGGCCTGCTTGATCAATCTGTCGGTATCTGCCATGTCGGGATTTTAACCACGAAAGGCAGGAGAGGCGCTAGGAGAAAGGGGAGAGGCGTCAAACCGGCGTCCGGCAATTGCGCCTTACTCCTCTCGCCTCTCGCCTCTCGCCTCTCTTCAGGTACGGTATTCCGCGTTGATCGTCACATAGTCATGCGACAGGTCGCACGTCCACACCGTCGCTGCAGCAGCACCCCGATTGAGGACGACCCGCACCGTGATCTCAGCCTGCTTCATGACGCCCGCCCCGTCCGCCTCGCGATAGTCCGGGTTGCGCCCGCCGCTCTTCGCCACCAGCACGTCGTCGAGATAGAGGTCTAACTTGTCAACCGCGAGGTCCGCGACGCCGGCGTTGCCGACCGCGGCGAGGATGCGTCCGAGATTGGGGTCGGATGCGAAAAACGCGGTTTTCACCAGCGGCGAGTGCGCGATGGCGTAGGCCACCTTGCGACACTCCTCCTCCCTTCGCCCACCTTCGACCCGGACGGTGATGAACTTGGTGGCGCCCTCGCCATCGCGGATAATCGCCTGCGCGAGTTCGGTCGCCACTGCCGTAACGGCCTCCGTCAACGCCGCGAACCCGGCGCTTTTCGCGTCCGCGATCTCCGGCATGTCCGCCCGGCCGGTGGCGATCAGCATGAATGAGTCGTTGGTCGATGTATCGCCATCCACGGTGATGCAATTGAACGACCGGTTCGCCGCCTGCGCGACCAGCGCCCGCGTGAGCGGCAGGGACAGCCTGGCGTCGGTGGCGACAAAACCGAGCATGGTAGCCATACCGGGATGGATCATGCCGGCGCCTTTGGCAATGCCGGTCACCGTAACCTCCGCGGCCCCGATCCTGACGCGGCGGGATGCCGCTTTAGGCAGCGTATCGGTTGTCATGATCGCCTGCGCCGCGGCGAACCAGTTGTTTTCGCTCGCGTCGGCGAGGCATGCGGGGAATCCCGCTGCGATCTTGTCGACGGGCAGCTGCTCCATGATGACGCCGGTGGAGAACGGCAGCACCTGCGCCGCCGAGCAGCTCATGATGTGCGCGAGGCGGTTGCATGTCTCGCGGGCGGCAGCCATGCCTTCCTTGCCGGTGCCGGCGTTGGCGTTGCCGGTATTGATCACCAGCGCGCGGATGGAGCTGTCGGGATCGAGCAGAGTGAGGTGCTGGCGCGCCACAACCACCGGCGCGGCGCAGAAGCGGTTTTGCGTGAACACGCCCGCCACCCTGGCACCACCCTCGAGTTTCATCACCAGCAGATCCTTGCGGCCTGCCTTGCGAATGCCCGCCTGCGTCACGCCCAGGCTCACCCCCCTCACAGGCAGCAGTTGCTGCGGATCGGGAGCGGTCAGATTGACGGGCACTGGTTTCCCGGCTGGTTCGGTTTGCTTAGATTGGATTATATCGGGGCGATCACGCAGTTGAGGGCTCTGCGCGGCTGCCCGGGAAACCAATAGAGATGCATTGTACGTGGGTGGTCGGGCGGCACGATCCCTTGCCCTTGTTATGGAAAGCTTACTGTCAGGTAAGCTTTCCATGGCACTGCTTGTACTTCTTGCCGGAACCGCAGGGGCACGGGTCGTTGCGGCCGACCTTCTGGCCGGCGCGCACGAACGGCTGCGCCGGCCGCTCGGCCACGGCGACATCGCCCTGTTCCGGCGCCGCGACGGCCGAATCGCTGCCGGCCATGACTTCGGCATGCTGGTACTGGACATTCCTGGGCACCGCGGGCTCTTCCACCGCGTTGAGTTCCTCGGCGCTGCGTATCTGCACCATCATCAGGGTCTTGGTGACTTCGGACTTGATCGACTCCAGCATCATGGAGAACAGCTCGAACGCCTCGCGCTTGTACTCCTGCTGCGGGTTCTTCTGCGCGTAGCCGCGCAAGTGGATGCCCTGCCGCAGGTGGTCGAGCGCGGCAAGATGCTCGCGCCAGTGGGAATCGAGGCTCTGCAGCATGATCGCGCGCTCGTAATGGCGGATCGCCTGCCGATCTACGCCGGCGATCTTGCCCTGATACTGCTTGGCGGCGGCTTCGGTGATGCGGCGTCGCAACTCCTGCTGCTCCAGTTCCGGTTCCTCCTTGAGCCAGCGCGAGACCGCGAGCTTCACCTGCAACTCGGCCTCCAGCGCCCTCTCGAGCCCGGCCGCGTCCCATTGCTCCTCCATGCTGTCCGGCGGAATGTGCTGGCTGATGGTGCCGTTGACGACGTCGGTTCGCATCGCGTCGAGGGTTTCCGAGATGTCGGCTGACTCCAGCAGCTCGTTGCGCTGCTGGTAGATGACCTTGCGCTGGTCGTTCGCCACGTCGTCGTACTCGAGCAGGTGCTTGCGCATGTCGAAGTTGCGGGCTTCCACCTTGCGCTGGGCATTCTCGATCGAGCGCGTCACCCACCGGTGCTCGATCGCCTCACCCTCGGGCATCTTGAGCCGTTCCATGATCGCCGCCACGCGGTCGGAGGCGAAAATGCGCAGCAGCGGGTCCTCGAGCGCCAAGTAAAAACGGCTCGAGCCGGGGTCGCCCTGGCGCCCGGAGCGCCCGCGCAGCTGGTTGTCGACGCGGCGCGACTCGTGGCGCTCGGTGCCGACGATGTGCAGTCCTCCCGCGGCGACCACCTGGTTGTGCAGCTTCTGCCATTCAAAGCGGACCGTTTCGGCCTGCTTGGTGCGGATTGCCTGGTCGACCGCCTCGTCCGCCAGCAGCCGGTTGATCTCCGGTTCCGGGTTGCCGCCCAGCACGATGTCGGTACCGCGGCCCGCCATGTTGGTGGCGATGGTGACCATCTTCGGCCGGCCCGCCTGCGCCACGATTTCCGCTTCGCGCGCGTGCTGCTTGGCGTTCAGCACGTTATGCGGCAGCTTCTCTTTCTTGAGCATCTCCGAAAGCATCTCGGAATTCTCGATCGAAGTGGTTCCGACCAGCGTCGGCTGGCCGCGCTGGTAGCAATCCTTGATGTCGTTGATGATCGCCTGGTGCTTCTCGCGCGCCGTGCGGAAGACCTGGTCCATGCGGTCCTCGCGGATCATCTTCATATGGGTGGGAATCACCACCGTTTCCAGCCCGTAGATCTGCTGGAATTCGTAGGCCTCGGTGTCCGCCGTGCCGGTCATCCCGGCGAGCTTGCGGTACATACGGAAGTAATTCTGGAAGGTGATCGTCGCCAGCGTCTGGTTTTCCTTCTGGATCTCCACCCCTTCCTTGGCCTCGACCGCCTGGTGCAGCCCCTCCGACCAGCGCCGACCCGGCAT